>Ga0114972_10000025_pt1 | contig 89516 bp, 85 predicted proteins | sample M_140807_EF_Meta_FD_87354 | JGI IMG/M metagenome (GOLD analysis project Ga0114972, IMG submission 87354) | Freshwater microbial communities from Lake Montjoie, Canada to study carbon cycling - M_140807_EF_MetaG | ecosystem: Environmental > Aquatic > Freshwater > Lake | place: Lake Montjoie... | reverse complement strand
GTTCCAGCGGTACCGGTTCCAGCGGTACCGGTTCCAGCGGTACCGGTGCCCACGGTACCCGCACCATTGGCACCCGTTCAATCGCTGTCCACGCAACCGCTCTCACCGGCCTCGCCTCGACCGGCTCTCTCTGTTCACGAGACTTCCGGTGACGAGGGTTCCGGGATCGCCGCTCTGCTGCGCCGCTGGGGTTTCAGCCTCGCTGGCTGGCGCGACAATCGCCGTGGCGAATGGTGGCTGGCGGCCCAGCTGCTGCTGATCTCCGCTCTGCTCCTTCCGGCCTGGCCGGCTCCGGCGGTCCTCGGGCTGGACTGGCCACTGGCGCTTCGCCTGGCCGGTGCGGCGCTGGTGCTGCTCGCCCTAGTGGGTGCCGCCCGCTCCCTGCTGCGGCTTGGTGCCAGCCTCACGCCCCTGCCGGAACCGATGCCCGGCGCCGCCCTGGTGACCAGCGGTCCCTACGCCCGCTGCCGCCATCCCCTCTACCGCCAGATCCTGCTGGTGGCGGCCGGCATGATCCTGCTGCTGGGCAGCCTCCTGCATCTGCTGCTGCTACTAGCCCTGGCCGGGGTGCTGGGGGGCAAGGCGCGGCGAGAGGAGCGTTCGCTGTTGGCCGCCCATCCCGGCTACGGCGCCTACCGCGCCCGCACCGCCGCGATCGTGCCCCACCTGCCCTGGCTGGACTGGCGTTAGCCGACAGGGTTCAGCGGAGGCGTGTGGGATTCAGCTGTCCTTGCGGGAGGCCAGCGCCAGGAACGGTCCCCACAGGGCCGCCAGCACCCCCAGGCTCGTGGACCAGCCCGGCCCCAGGGTCCAGCCCAGGAGCAGGTCCACTGCCAGTCCCGCACCCAGGGCCAGCACCAGGCTGCCCAACCCCAGAACCAGTTCGCTGCCGGCACCGGCCAGGGGGCCCGAGGCCAGCCCCTCCTCAAGCCGGCCCAGCTGCAGGCTGAGGGGAAAGTAGAGGGCCAGGGCCCAGACGGCGATGCCCGGCAGCAGGGAGCGCCAGTCAGCGAGGGCGTCGGAGAGGGGCATCGGCGGGGCGGCATCCAGCCGCGGCAGGGGAAGCAGGCGGTGGTCGTGATTGCGTTCCTAGCATCGCCATCCCTTTGCCGGTGGCTTGGATGGTGGCGGCTCAGTCAGGTTCAGCGGCGCAGCCAGGTTCAGCAGCCGTGGCCGCCGCCACAGCGGCCACGGCGGCCCAAGCTGATGCGGGCCGCTTGGCGGCGGGCGCTGCCGGGGCGGGGCCGGCTGAAGCCGAGGTGCCGGAGACTTCGCCACCGCCGACCTCCGGTCGCGGCGCGATCGAGCCCTGGAGCTATCTCGGCCACGCCGTGCATTCGCTGCGGGCGGCACCGGCGAGCCCCGAGGGGCCGGCACTGCTGTTGGTGCATGGCTTCGGAGCCTCCACAGATCATTGGCGCCACAACATTCCGGTGCTGGCCCAACGGCATGAAGTGCATGCCCTCGATCTCCTGGGTTTCGGTCGCAGCGCCAAGCCCGCCGGCCTGCCCTACGGCGGAGCCCTTTGGCGCGATCAGCTCGTGGCTTATGTGGACGAGCGGATCGGACGCCCCACGGTGCTGGTGGGCAACTCCCTCGGGGGTTATGCCGCCCTGGCGGCCGGCGCGGCCCTGGGGGATCGGGCGGCCGGGGTGGTGCTGCTCAATGCCGCCGGCCCGTTCCGCCAGGAGCAACAACCCCCCAGCGGCTGGGGGGCGATCGCCCGTCGCACGATCGGCGGGGCGCTGCTGAAGAGTCCGGTGCTGCAGCGCCTGCTGTTTGAGAACCTTCGCCGCCCCGCCACCATCCGCCGCACCCTCAACCAGGTGTACGTGGATCGCACCAACGTGGATGAGGAACTGGTGCAGGCGATCCTGGCGCCCTCCCGGGATCCGGGCGCCTTCGGGGTGTTCCGCACTGTGTTCGACATCCCCAGCGGCGACCCCCTCGACGATCTGTTCACCGACCTGGCCTGTCCGCTGCTGCTGCTCTGGGGCATCCGCGATCCCTGGATCAATGCCCCCGGTCGGCGTGCTGCCTTCCAGCGCCACGCCCCGGCGGCCACCAGCGAGGTGGTGCTCGAGGCGGGGCATTGTCCCCACGATGAGGTGCCCGATCGTGTGAACGCTGAGTTGCTGCACTGGCTGGCGGGGTTGGAGGCTTCGGCGGCGGTGATCTGAACACATCGATCAAGCCGCGGCGAACCTCGCCATTGCCGGTACGGTCGAGCCAGCGCCTCCACCCTTCGCCATGCCGCTGCGCAAGATCAACGACCCCTGGCCCCACTGGACCTACGACGATCCCGCCAGCGGTGATCAGCTGCGGCTTGTGCCTGAGCGGGGTGGTTTGGTGACGGGGTGGCGCTGCGACGGCCGCGAGATCCTCTATCTCGATGCCGAACGCTTCGCCGATCCCGCCCTCTCGGTGCGGGGCGGCATGCCGGTGCTCTTCCCGATCTGCGGCAATCTTCCCGCTGATCAGCTTTCCCTGCCGGGGGGCTCCTATCCGTTGCGGCAGCACGGGTTCGCCCGGGATCTGCCCTGGAGCCTGGAGCTCCTGCCCGATGGCGGTGGCGTGCTGATGGAGCTGGGCGATGGCCCCGCTACCCGGCCCCATTTTCCCTTTCCCTTTCTCCTGCGCCTTGAGCTGCGGCTTGAGCCCGCCGCCCTGGCGATCACGGCCCGCATCCATCACGGCGGCGCGCACGGCGATGCCCCGATGCCGTTCAGCTTCGGGCTCCATCCCTACATCGCCGTGGCCGATCCGGCCGCAGTGCGGATCGAGGGTCTGCCGGAGCGCTGCACCGACCACCTCACCATGACCGCTGCCGCCTCGGCCGATCAACTCGCGCGGCTTGGGGACGGTGTGGATCTCTTCTGTGCTGATGCCGGGCCGGTGCGGCTGGTGGATCCCCAGGGCGGGATGGCCCTCACTCTGGACACTACCGCTCCCTTCGACTGCGTGGTGGTGTGGACGGAACCGCCCCGGCCGATGGTGTGCCTGGAACCCTGGACGGCGCCCCGCCAGGCCCTGGTGAGCGGGGATCGGCGGCTGCTCCTGGAGCCCGGCCAGAGCCTGGATCTGCACGCTCGCTATCGGGTGGAGGGGCTGGCCTAGGCCGGTGCCCTCAGCGGCTCGGGAGTCCCAGGCGGGGTCGGGCCACGCCGGGCAGCCGGCCCGGGGCCAGCTGCGCTTTCGGGTCGAACTGGGCCTTGATCGCCTCGATCATCGGCCGGGACGGGGCGTCCTCCCAGGCCGCCAGGGCGGCGGCCGGATCAGGGGAGCCCGGCTGGCGCAGCACCGTGAGATGTCCGCCCAGCGCCTGGCAGTGCCGCCGCAGCTCCCTCACCTGCTCCGCAGGGAACCCGGCATCGGCCCAGGTCAGGGCCAGACCGCTGCCGGCGGCCAGATTCACCGGCAACTCGGCCAGGGCCGGGTGGGCGAGCAGCTCGCCGCCCCGGGTGGGGGTGACACCGAGGCGCAGCAGCCAGGCGGCCGGGTCGGGCTCGCTCGTGGCGGCCTTGTCGACTCTGGGCATGGTGGCCGCAGCGCTGAGGCCCGGGCGGCCTTGGCGGCCCCAGGTGAGCAGGCTGGCCAGCTCGACGGCTGAGCAGCTGCGCATCGCCAGGGCCGTTGGTGCTGCGCCGCCTTTTCCGCTTCCCTCCGCTCCGTTCAGGCCTTTGGCCAGGGCGGCCACCTGGGCATCGAGGCTCGCCTCGTTCACGCTGGCCAGCCCCACCAGCAGTAGGGGTGAGCGGGCCTGGCCTGCGGCGGCCGCCAGAGTCGGACTCCAGAGATCCAGTCGTTCGGGCGTGAGGCCGAAGCGCAGCAGCTTCGCCACGGCGGCCATCAGTTCTTCCAGAGGACCGCTGAACAGCAGGCCCCGCCGCTGGGGCGGTACGGGCAGGGTGCGCAGGGTGAGTTCCGTGATCAGGCCGAGGCTGCCCCAGCTGCCGCAGAGCAGCCGCATCAGGTCGTAGCCGGCCACGTTCTTCACCACCTTGCCGCCAGCCATGGCCTCCACCCCGTCGGCGCGCAGCAGGCGCAGACCGATGATCTGATCTCGCACGCCCAGATAGCGCTCGCGATAGCCGCCGGCCAGGCCGCGGGCCACCAGGCCGCCGATGCTGCCCTGGGTCGGGCTGGGCGGCTGGCCGCTGCCGGGGGTCAACGGCGTGAGCGGGCCCGCTTCGAACGGGGGATCGAGGGCCAGCCACTGCCGGTGGGGGGCCAGGGCCTCCTGGAGCTCCTCCAGCGGCGTGCCCGCACCCACCGTGATCGTGAAGTCGCCGGGGCTGTGCTCCCGGATGCCACCCAGGGCGGCGCAGCTCACCACGGTGCAGGGGGCTAGCGGTGCTCCCCAGTCGAGTCGGCTGCCCAGGCCGGCCGGCAGCCAGGGGGTTCCCTGCCGGTGCAGATCCCGCACCAGCTCCTGCAGTTCCCCGGGCTCAGGACGAATCACGGCACGATGGTGCCATGGCGGCCGCCCTGCGGGGGCCCGGTTGCCGGTCGCATTCCTGCCCTGCGCCATGGCCCCGATCCCCCGCCAGCCCCCCGCCGATCCTTCCCCCGGCTCCGGCCCGCGCGCGCCGCGTGCCCCGGCCCTGGCCACGGCTCCGGCTGAGCTGGAGGGCGGTTTTGTCGTTGAGTCCGGCCGGGCAGCCGGCATGGGAACCACAGCGGAGCCGGTTGCGGCGGAAGGGCTGGTGCAGGCGTTGACCGCCGGTCATGGTCCCGGTTGCGGTTTCGGTTTCGGTTCAGGCCCAGGTTCAGTCCGCGCAAGCGAGGCAGGAGGGCGTTTCGGGCCGGCCGCGGCGGTGCGGCCAGGCGTGCCGTTGGGACTGGCTGTGGCAGGGGCGGCGGGGCTGGCATCGCTGCCGGGCCCTGCGGCAGGGCCGGCTGAGGGCCTGGCTGAAACGGTGGCGTCCCTGCCCAGCCCGGCGGCAGAGCCCCGGCTCAAGGTGATCGTCTTCGACGACGACCCCACCGGCTCCCAGACTGTGCACAGCGCGCCGCTGCTGCTCCGCTGGGATGCCCCGACCCTGGCGGCCGGCCTGCGCCATCCCTCCCCACTGCTGTTCCTGCTGGCCAACACCCGCGCCCTCGATCCCGAGGCGGCCCGCCAGGTGGTGCGTGGGATCTGCCGGGCCCTGGTGCCTGCGTTGGAGGAGGCACGCCAGGCCGGCGTGATTGACCGCTGGATGGTGGTGAGTCGCGGCGATTCCACCCTGCGGGGCCACTTCCCGCTGGAGGTGGAGGTGATCGATCAGGAACTGGGCCCCTTCGAGGCCACCTTCCTGGCGCCTGCCTTTCTGGAGGGGGGCCGCACCACGGTGGCGGGGGTGCATCTGTTGCAGGGCGAGCCGGTGCACCACAGCGCCTTCGCCCAGGACAGCCTGTTCGGCTACGGCACCAGCCAGCTGGCCACCTGGGCGGAGGTCAAGAGTGCCGGCAGCATCGTGGCAACCAAGGTGCAACACATCGCTCTGCAGGAGCTGGATCCGGCTCCGGAGACCCAGCGCGCCCTGATGCGGCGGCTGGCGACGCTGGCGGGCAACCCGCTGGTGGTGGTGGATGCGGAGCGGCCCGCCCATCTGGCCGCCTTCGGCGCGGCGGTGCGCCAGCTGCTCGCCGGGGGGCAGGAACCGCCGCGGCGTTTCCTGTTCCACAGCGCCGCGAGTCTGCTCAACGGGCTGGTGGACCTGCCGCCCCAGCCCCGCGACGCCCGCGCCCTGGCCTCCCTCTGCCGCCGCGGTCTTGATGGGGAGCGCCGGCCGGGGCTGGTGCTGGTGGGCTCCCATGTGCCTCTGGCCGATGCCCAGCTCGCTTCCCTGCTGGCCGAGCCCGGCTGCGGCGGGGTGGAGGTGCCCGTGGCCCGGGTGCATCGCGTGCTGGAGGGACCCCTGCCCGATCGGCTGCTGGCCTCCCTGGAGCAGGAGTGGCTGGAGCGGCTGCGGGATCAACTGGCGGCGAGTCGCACCCCCGTGCTGTACAGCAGCCGTGGCGAGCTGGCCTGTCGCCACGCTGCCGAGCGGCGCGCATTGGGACAGGCCCTGGCGGGGGCCATGGCCCGGGTGGCGGCCCGGCTGGCGCCGGAGCTGGGTTACCTGATCAGCAAGGGCGGCATCACCAGTCACACCCTGCTGGCCGAAGGGCTTGGCCTCGACTGGGTGGAGCTCCAGGGGCAGTTGATGCCGGGGCTGTCGCTGGTGCTGGTGCCCCCGGCCGGCAGCAGCGGGGCGGAATCGGCGCCGGTGGAGGGCATCAAGGCCCTGCCGTTGGTCACGGTGCCGGGGAACCTTGGAGACCCCGACACCCTGGTGCGGCTGCGTCGCTGGTTGGAGGGTGGCGGTTGAGGCCCTCGCCGCGCCCAGGGGTTCCGGATCCTGGGGCTTCGCAGCGCCTACGCGGATGGTTTGCCGTGGCTGTTCAGAGCTTCGTGTTGCAGGTCCCGGGGGAGGGGTTCAGGTTTCGCGGGGCTGAACTCCCGGGTGCTGGACGTTCGCTGAGCCGGGCTCTTCAAGTGGTTCGCAGGGCAGCGTGACCGTGATCGTGGTGCCTTCACCGGTGCGGCTGGCGATCTGAACCTCCCCCTGCATGAGGCGCAGCCAACGTCGGCAGAGGGCGAGGCCCAGGCCCGCACCGCCCGGTTGCGGAGGCCCTGGAACCGTTCCATCCTCCGCCAGCACCCGGGCCACCAGCTCGGGCTCCATGCCCACTCCCGTGTCCGCCACCTTCAGCACGAGGTCCGGTTCCGGGCCCTTCTGGCGAATCGAGGCTTCCAGCTGCACTGCTCCCTGGTCGGTGAAGCGGATGGCGTTGGCCAGCAGATGGCCGAGCACCTGCTCCAGCCTCTCCCCATCCCCCAGCAGGACTGCGGGGGTGCCGGAGGCGACCCGCCATTTGATCGCCAGCCCCTTGCGCTCCGCTTCCGGCCGCACCCGTTCCACCGCTCTCTCCAGCAGCCGGTTCGGTTCGAAGGGCCTCAAGCGCAGTTCGGCGTGGCCTCCGCCGAGGTGGGCGTAGCTGCGCAGATTGTGGGCCAGCTGTTCGAGCTGATGGGCGGAGGATTCGATCGCCTCCAGGCGGGGGGGCACGCCCTGGGGATCCGTTTCGCGGCGGGCCAGGCGGGCACTGCCGAGCAGGGCGGCCAAGGGTGTCAGCATCTCCTCGCCCAGATGTCCGAGAAAGCGTTCGCGCGCTTCGCTGGCCTCATTGGCCTCCCGCTCCTTGCGGATCGCCTGATCCAGCGCACGGGCCTTCTGCTCCACCTCCCGCTGCAGACGGTTGCCGGAGCGTCGCTGGGCGGCGAGCAGGCCGTTGAAGTTGGCGATCAGATTGGCCATCGCTTCGCTGAGGGTGGCGATCTCCTCGGCGCTGCTGCTCTCCAGCCCCGGCTCGAAGCTGAGCGGTTTGTCCTGTGACCGGCGCACCGCGAGCCCCAGCTGGCGGGCGCTTTCGCTCAGCTGCTGCAGCGGCCGGAGGATCAGCCCGGTCAGGCGGGTGGTCGAGACCAGCAGCACCAGCAAGGTGAGCAGGCAGAGCAGGGAGGTGAGCAGGGTCTGCTGCTGGAGGGCACCGGTGAGGCTCTGCCTGGGGAGGATCACCAGCACGACCCAATCGAGGCCGTGGGTGTCGCTCCAGGGCAGCACCTCCACGTAGCTATGGCTCGTGCCGAGCTGCTCGTTGATCAGCCGGCTGTTGCTGCGACGCACCAGTTCCTCGTTGAGCTGCATCTCGCCTGGGCCTGGGAGGAAGAGCAGCTGGCCGACCTCTCGCTCTAGGGGATTGATGCTCTGGTTGATCCGGCGCCGGTGGGGTTGCTTGTCGGCTCCGGTGTCGACCGTGTTGCCGTTGGAGCTGGCCACCAACAGGCCATTGCGCTCGGTGATCACCACCAGGCCGGGGCGCTTGCCCCAGATTCCGGCCAATCTGCCGTTCAGCTGGCTGAGGATGAAGTCGACACCGATCACCCCCCGCAGCCGACCATCGGGGTAGAGCACCGGTTCGTTGTACGACACCGAGAGCACCTCGGGCTTGTCGTCCCATTGGTAGATCGAACTCCAGACCGATTGGCCGGCTCGTGCTGTTTCGGCATACCAGGCCTCTACAGTGGCGGGACTGATCGGCTCGATGATCTGCAGGGGCTTCGCTGCTGGACCCTGCGGACCGATCGCATAGACGAACTGGCGATTCAGTCCGCGGCTCTTTTCGGTGAGGTTGAGCCGAAGCGCGCCACCGTCGAGCCGTTCGATGCCGACGTATTCGCCGGCCTGGTTGCCGTAGTTGATGTAGCCCACCGGGAACACCGCCATCTGAGTGATGAAGGTGCGTGCCATCTGGGAAAAGTTGTCCGGATCAAGGCGGCCTTCGCGGATCGCGCTGGCATTGAGGGCATTGATCTGACGGGGGGCAGCCAGCAGCTGATTCAGCTGGAGGCGCACCTGTTCGGTGATGGAGGTGCCCAGCGCTTCCGCCAGCATTTCCGCGGTGCGCTGGCCGTTCCACCAGTTGATCGCGCCGATGCCGAAGCTGAGCAGGGTGAGGGGCAGGGCGGACGCCAGCACCAGGGCACGAACCAGCCGTCGCCGCGGCGGGGTGCGATCTGACAGGCCGGCGCGTCGCTGGCCGGGGCGCAGGGCCGCCGCCGCAGCGATCTGGCGGCCGGCGGATCTCATCCCCCCTCAAGGCTGCGGAGCAGCACCTGGACCGGATGGAGCACCGGGATCGGTCGGGGCGTGGCCTCCATGTGGGTGCGGATCTGGAGGGTGCACCCAATGTTGGCGCTCACCGCCAGATCCGCTCCCGTGCCGGCCAGATCCGCCGCCTTGATCCGGCCCAGTTCGGCCGCTTCCTCCGGTTGCACCAAGTTGTAGATGCCGGCGCTGCCGCAGCACACCCCGGCCTCGGTGGCTTCCACCAGGCGAATGTGGGGGATGCAGGCCAGCAGGGAGCGGGGCTGCTGGCGTAGGCCCTGGCCATGGAGCATGTGGCAGGCGTCGTGGTATGCCAGCCGCAGGGGGCGTTCGGCCGTGGCGGCGCTGCCATCGGGGTGATGCAGGGGTTGGAGGGCGGCCCGGAAGGAGGGGCTGGGCCCCACCCGGTCGAGGAACTCCTGGATGTCGGCCACCTGGGCGGCGAAGGCGATCGCCGGGCCTGGTGTGCCGGTGCCGGCGCCGGGGATCGGTGGGTGGAAGGCATCTGCCTGCACCCCGGGCGGTGGGCTTGACCCGGGTGCGGCAGCGTCCTGGTTAGCGGCTTCGGCAGGGGGAGCGCCGGCCGCGGAGGGACCGGCCGCGAGGATCTCGCCGTAGTGTTTGAGGGTGTGGCCGCAGCCGGAGGCCGCCACCAGCACCGCATCGAGGGGTTCGGGGCCCGCCGCCTTGCCCTCGCCAATCACCGCCGCGAAGGAGGCCATCAGCTCGGTGGCCAGATCGCAGGTCTGCTTCAGTTCGCCCTGGTGATGGGTCACGGCGCCACAGCAGCCCTGGTCGGGGGGGATCACCACCTCGATGCCATTGGCGCTGAGCACCCGGATCGCCGCCGCGTTCACGGCTGGATCGAAGAGCCGCTGCACACAGCCCAGCACCAGCCCCACCCGGTAGCGCCGCTCCCCTTCGGCCGGAACCACCACCGGCAGAGTGTCGCGGAAGGCCTCGGGGGCCAGGGGGGGCAGCAGGCTCTCCAGCGCCTCCACCTGGGGCCCGAACAGCCGGGTGAGGCCGCTGCGGCGCGCTAGGGCCTGCAGGGGCGTGCCGGCGTAGGCCCGCAGCGGGGTGAGCACCGCCCGCAGGCGGTTGGGGTAAGGCAGCAGGCTGAACAGCAGGCGGCGGAAGGCCCGCTGGGCCGGCGTGCGCAGTTCGGGGGCGTTGAGCTTCGGTCTGGTGGCCTCGATCAGCTGGTCGTAGCGGACGCCCGAGGGGCAGGCCGTGACACAGGCGAAGCAGCCCAGGCAGGTGTCGAAGTGGCTCGCCACGGTGGCATCGAGGACGAGCTCGCCGGCCTCGATCGCTTTGAGGGTGTGGATGCGGCCGCGGGGGGAATCCATCTCCGTGGCCAGCACCCGGTAGCTGGCGCAGGTGGGCAGGCAGAAGCCGCAATGCACGCAGGGGTCGGCTGCGGCAATCACCGCAGCGGTCGGGGGAACCGGCTGGGTGGCCTGGTTGGCGGCCTCGCCCCCGCCGGCGGAACGTTGTGCAGTGGAAGCCATAGTCCCAGTCTGCCTGCCGCGACGGCCAGCCGAGGCAGTCCCGGTTTCACTCCGCCAAGCCGGCACCGCTGTGCACCGGATCATGCAAAACCAGAAACAACCGAAATCAAATTCGATTCCTTTCGAGAACCTTGGTTCGGGCGTAGCGGTGTCTCAATATTGACGCTTCGCAGGATAGCTTTGCCCTGGCGTATTCCATTCTGAAGTCAGAATTATTTATGGCTAGACGCCTTGAGACTATTGCCTCAGATCAGAAGCGACCTCCGTTGATTGCGCCCGTTAGGGAGGGGGCTTGGCGACCGAAGTGGTCTGTGATGATACCCACGTTTAACTGTGCCGATTACCTGCGGATAACGCTTCAATCCCTTCTTGATCAGGTTCCTGGTCCGGATGAGATGCAGATTGAGGTTGTGGACGATTGTTCAACCAAGGATAATCCCGAGGCTGTTGTTCAAGAGTTGGGTCGCGGTCGGGTGCAGTTCTTCAGGCAGCCTGGGAATGTTGGTGCTATCGAAAACTTCAACACCTGTGTGCGCAGAAGTCGCGGTCACTATGTCCACCTTCTGCACGGCGATGACCTCGTTTGCCCAGGTTTTTACTCAGCCTTTGAGGAGGCGCTGACAACCAAGGAGGTTGGCATTGTTTCTGCGAGAAACACACGATCATTCCATCCTTCATTTGCAAATTTCAATCTGCACGCCAGGAGTTGTGATTGGGCGTGAGGTGTTCGAAGAAATAGGCGGTTTTCTGCCGATGTTGATCCATTGCGCAGACTGGGAAATGTGGGTAAGAGCTGTCCAGTATTGCGGCGCATTCATGATTAATACGCCCTTGGCGGGATATCGGATGTTTGCGCTAAATGATACGTCCAGGCTTAGGCGAACAGGCTCTGACATTGTTGATATGTATCGCTGCGGGCAGGTCCTGAGCGATTACGCGCAAGGGTTCAGCTTTAAGAGATTTACCAATGTACTCGCAGATCTGGCTTTCGTCGAAGCGAATAAATCCAGTGATGACAGTAGAAGAGCTGCCGCTCTTTGTATTTTAGATGAATTGCTCGAGACAATTGCCCCAGGTGAGGTCAGGGTCGATCGCTATGGCTTTCGAAGTAAATCGGCCAAAAGCTTCGTCAATATTGCTGTTTGGCTCGAATTCATGTCTTGGAGGCTAAGGCGTAAGATCAAGCAATTTTCGTCCAGTTGAGAGTGAAGAGACCCTCAACCGGTTTTCAGCTCAGAAGTTTCAGCTCGAATGGCCGAAGTGCCGCACCACTGCTTCGGCAAACCCCGAGCAGCTCACCGGTTCCACCCGCGGCTCCATCAGGCGGGCTAGGTCGTAGGTGACCTCGCCATTGGCGATCGCGGCGCTGAGGCCGGCGGTGATCAGGTCGGCGGCCTCCTGCCAACCCATGAATTCGAGCATCATCACGCCGGAGAGGATCACCGAGCCGGGATTGATGCGGTCGAGGCCGGCGTGCTTGGGGGCCGTGCCGTGGGTGGCCTCGAAGATGGCGGCGTTGTCGCCGATGTTGGCGCCGGGGGCCATGCCCAGGCCACCCACCACGGCCGCGGCGGCATCGGAGATGTAGTCGCCGTTGAGGTTGAGGGTGGCGAGGATCGAGTAGTCGGCCGGGCGGGTCTGGATCTGCTGGAAGATGCTGTCGGCGATGCGGTCGTCCACCATCACCATCGCCTTCCACTGGCCATTGCCGTGGCTGGCGCCGATGGCGTCGAGCACCCCCTTCACCTCATTGCACACCGCCGCCTGCTTCTCAGGGGTGAGCGCATCGAAGCCCGGCTCGATCATGCGCGCGTTGCCCTCGAGGCTGAGGGCAGGGTCGGCCTCCAGGTTTCCGAGGATCCAGCTCTCCCGCTCCGTGATGCAGACATCACGGAATTCGGTGGTGGCCAGCTCGTAGCCCCAGTCGCGGAAGGCCCCCTCGGTGAACTTCATGATGTTGCCCTTGTGCACCAGGGTCACGTGGCGCTTGTTGCCTTCAAGACGTAGGGCGTGCTGGATCGCCTTGCGGATGTGCCGCTGGCTGCCGTGCTTGCTCACTGGCTTGATGCCGATGCCGGCGCCCACTGGGATCTGGCGCTTGCCGAGCTTGCCGTTGGCTGGGATCACCACCTCATTGAGGTGCTTGATCAGATCGAGGCACACCGGATCGGTGGCCTCCCATTCGATCCCCATGTAAATGTCCTCGGTGTTCTCGCGGTACACGATCACGTCGAGGTCCTGCGGGCGCTTGTGGGGGCTCGGGGTGCCTTCGTAGTAGCGGCAGGGGCGCACGCAGCAGTAGAGATCGAAGATCTGCCGCAGGGCCACGTTCAGGGAGCGGATACCGCCGCCGATCGGGGTGGTGAGGGGACCCTTGATCGCCACGCCGTAGGTGCGGATCGCTTCGAGGGTGTCCTCGGGCAGGTACTGGTAGGTGCCGTAGAGCTCGCAGGCCTCGTCGCCGGCGTACACCTTGAACCACTCGATCCGGCGCTCACCGCCGTAGGCCTTCGCCACCGCCGCATCCAGCACCCGCTGGGTGGCGGGCCAGATGTCCACGCCGGTGCCATCGCCGCGGATGAAGGGGATGATCGGATCGCTGGGCACCACCGGTTGGCCGTTCTCGAAGCGGATGGCGGTGCCGCTGCTGGGGGCGGTGAGCTTCTCGTAGGTGGCCATGGAGTGCCCGGACGCGGATGGAATCGCGCGAGCCTATGCCTGCGGGTGGGGGACGAAAGGTTTGTGGTGATCGGCGCGGCGGCGGGTCGCTGTGCTGCTCCTCTTCGTCTCCTCTTCGTGATGTCCTCCTCGTCTTCTCTGCGTCGCACCGTGTTTGCAACTGCCGATCGGCGCTGCACAGGCAGGCCACCGGCATCAGGATGGTTGCCATGAATGCCGCCGATCAGGCTCGAACCCTGGCCCTGGCCCAGGCGATCGCCTCGGTGGCAGCGCTGTATCGCGGTCATTTCCCCGACGCGAGGGCCAATCTCAACCCCTGGCGCGACGATCCCCTCACCCGCGCCTACGGCGAATCCGAGACCCTCGATCTCTCCTTTCATTTCCCCGGCTGGAACCCCCGCATCCAGTGCCGTTCGGTGCTGGTGCAGTTGCGCCTGGCGGCGGCCCCCGCCCATGGAGAGTTCTCCCTGCCCCGGCGGCCACCCCTGCTGGGGGTGACCCTGCGGGGGCTCACCTATGAGGCCGAACGCTGGCAGCTGGCCACAGTTGGGGACTGGCGGGCCCGGGGCTCCCACCCGCCCTCCACGGCGGTGGAGGAGGTGTTGCGGCGCTTCTGCCACCAGCTCTTCGAGCTGTTCGACACCACCTCCGCGTCCTCGGCTTCGGCGTTGTTTGAGCGCGATGGCGATCGGGACGCTGACGCTGACGGTGGCCACGACAGCGGACAAGACCGTGGCCAGGACGGTGACGATTCGGTCGGGCCCTCGGCCCAGGCGGCCTGATCACCCGGCTCGGCACGTAACCCTTTGCAATCTTGTCGCCGTTGCTGCGAATGGGGCTCTTACCTTGGTTCCTCTGATCGTGTCCTGCAAGAACCGATGTCTGTCGCCCTGGCTTCCCAGCTCCGTGAGGGAACGAAGAAGGCCCACACCATGGCCGAGAACACCGGTTTTGTGAGCTGCTTCCTCAAGGGGGTGGTCGACAAGGCCAGTTACCGCACCCTGGTGGCCGACCTCTGGTACGTGTACAGCGCCATGGAGGAGGAGATCGGCCGCCTCGCCGACCATCCCGTGGTGGGCCCGATCAACTTCGCGGCCCTCAACCGGCGCGAATCGCTTGAGCAGGATCTCGCCTTCTATTTCGGAGCCGACTGGCGCAACCAGATCCGCGCCACCCCCGGTGCCCAGGAGTACGTGGCCCGCATCCGCCGCATTGCAAAGGAGAGCCCCGAGCTGTTGGTTGGCCACCATTACACCCGCTACATCGGCGACCTCTCCGGCGGTCAGATCCTCAAGAACATCGCCCAGAAGGCCATGAACCTGGGCGAGCACGATGGCCTGCGCTTCTACGAGTTCGACGCCATTCCCGACGAGAAGGGCTTCAAGATCAATTACCGCAGCGTGCTTGACCACCTGCCGATCGACCAGGCCATGGCCGATCGGATCGTGGGCGAAGCCAATGAGGCCTTCCACTGCAACATGAAGATGTTCCAGGAGCTGGAAGGCAATCTGATCGCCGCGATCGGCAAGGTGCTGTTCGGCTTCCTCACCAAGCGCCAGCGGGCCGGCAGCACCGAGGCGGTGCCGGCCTGAGCAGCGGTTCATCGTCTGGCGCGGTCTCGGGTCCGCACTGCAGGCCTCCCCAGGGCTGCACAACTCCAAGCCGGCCGGGCTCATGGGATACCCCCCATCCCCTTGGCCGGATTCGGCAGGGATGGCAGCCAGGCGCCAATGCGGGAGCTGCTTCCTGCGCTGAAGCCTCTCCGGCAGACTCTGGCCAGGTCCGCCTCGCCTTTGGGCGACTCCCCTCCTGACCGTTTCCAGCTCCGCTCCGATCCGCTTCCTGGTGCCGGGCACCACCGGCCGCTATCGCTGTGGCGGCCTGCTGGTGGAACTCCAGACCGCCCGCCTGCTGGTGGCGATGGACGAGCGCCCCGTGGAGCTGGTGACCTACCGCCAGAGGGAAGCGGAGCATCCCTTTCTTGATGACCTGCTGGCGCGTGAGCCTGTCCCCGGACAGGCTCTCTGGGTGGTGAGTTGGGGCTTTGATGTGCCCCCATTGTTGCGGCGCTTGCGGGGACGACGATTGGCCTATCACGCCCACAGCAGCGGCTATGGATTCCACCTTCCCGCGGGGGTGCCGGTGCTGGCGGTGAGTCGCAACACCCTGGGCTACTGGGGCGACCGAGCGCCGCGCAACCCGCTCTTTCTGGTGCCCAACGCCCTCGATCCAAAATGGCTGCGGCCCGGCTCGGCGGCTGTGCCCTGGCAGGATCCGCGGCTCGCCCGGCCCGCGGATGGCCTGCAGCGGCGCCGCCCGATCGATGTGCTCGTGCAGGTGCGCAAAAACAGCCGCTACGTGCTGGAGCAGCTGGCACCGGCGTTGCGGGAGCGGGGCCTGCGGCTGGAGCTCCAGGAGGGCTGGGTGGATGACCTGGTGGATCTCTTCCGCAGCGCCGCCGTGGTGCTCTACGACTCGGCCGATTACTGGCGGGGCCGCGGCGTGAGCGAGGGCTTCGGGCTGCCGCCCCTGGAGGCCCTCGCTTCGGGTTGTGTGGTGTTCAGCAGCCTCAACCACGCCCTGGCCGACAGCCTGGATCCCGCTCTGGTGGGTCATCAGATCGGCTGCGGCAGCCTGGCCGGCGATCTTGACCGCATCAGCGCCGCCGTGGCCGATCCCCCGGCCTGGCAGGCCGATCCCCAGCGACTGGGGAGCCTGTTGGAGGGCTGTTCCGAGGCGGCACTCACCCAGCGCTGGCGGCGTGCCCTCGCGGACATCGACGGCCACTGGGATCGCCTGTTGCTCGATGGCGATTCTCCCCTGCTGGCTCCCCCCGTCGCCCGGCTCCGCTGGGATCAGTTGCTGGAGCGGCTCCAGCGAAGGCTGCCCCGGGGCCTGGGAGGGCGGCTGCAGCGCTGGCCTGTAGGCCCGTGAATGGGGTGGCGGCAGCCACTACGTTGATTGGGCTGTATCGGGCCCAGGCTCATCTCGATTGAAGCTGCTCAACCGGAGCCAGACCTATCGTCAGCTGAGGGAGCTGCTGCGTTTTCTGCCCAGGGAGCGGCGCCGTGAATTGCGCCTGCTGGTTCCGGTTTCAATCATCCCCGGCCTGATCGATCTTCTCTCTGTTGGGGTGATTGCCCGCCTGATGGGTGCCCTGGTGGGTCATCCCCTGGAAGATCGATTGCCGGGCGTGAAGGTGTTCGGCGGCAATTCGGTTAATCAGAGCCTCTGGTTGATTCTGATTTTCATCATTCTTTCCTGGCTGGCTTCGGTCAGCAAGATTGGTCTGCAGTATCTGCAGCAACGCCTGACGGCCAGGGTGTGGATTGATCTTTCCAATCAGATTCATGGCAATGTGCTAGCTCAGAAGTATGAATATCATCTCAATCGCAGCACAGCCAAGCTGTCGACAATGTTGTTGAGTCATATTAAAAAGACATCCAATTCCGTGGTGAATCCGCTGCTCAAGATGGTGGGCAGTATTTTTTCCATCTTGCTGCTTTCCCTTGGCGTTCTAGTGATTGGCCGATGGACTGCGGTGGTGCTGATAGCGTCTCTGGTGGGTGCCTATCTGCTAATTTCCCAGTTGATTACGCCCTATCTTCGTCACAACAGCAAGCAGAAGATTCGCCTGGAGTCGCGCACAGCCCATATCCTCCTGGAATCGCTCGGTTCGATTCGAGATATCAAACTCACAGCTTCTGAAGACCACTTCCGCAAGGCTTTCGTTCAGACCGGAGAACGGGCGAAGCTTCATGCATGGACTGCGGAAATCCTGCCGATCATCCCCAGGATGCTGATCGAACCACTCGGCATCACCCTGATCTTTGCAGTCGGCGCCGTGCCGTTGCTTCTGCAGGGAGATCAGTCCGACGTCAAGGCAATTCTTCCCTTCCTGGCTTCCCTTTCTGTTGCCGCCCTGCGCCTGACCCCACCCCTTCAGGACTTTTTCGCCTCCATGACCCAGCTGCGGGGAGGCATTCCTGTGATGCAGAACACACTCGACTACCTCAGGCTCCCCTCTGACCATCCCGTGCTGGGCGACCCGGGTGTTCCCAGCGCAGCGGGGGTCTTCCCCACCCGCAGCATCGGCCTGCAAGATGTTTGGTACTCCTACCCATCTTCAAGTGATTGGGTGCTGAAGGGAGTGGATCTTTCCATCCCTGTGGGATCACGGGTGGCCTTTGTGGGAGCTACCGGCAGCGGCAAGACCACCACCGCCCAGATCCTCCTATCGCTTCTGGAGCCCGGCAAGGGCAACCTCACCCTCGATGGCATCCCGGTGAGCCGGACCGATGTGCCGGCCTGGCAAGCCTGCTGTGCCCAGGTGCCCCAGTTCATCAATCTGCTCGATGCCAGCGTTCTGGAAAACGTGGCTTTTGGCAAGAACGAGGATGAGGTGGACCAGGCCGACGTGTGGGCAGCGCTCGAATCGGCCCAGCTCGATGAGTTCGTGAGTGAATTGCCCTACGGGCTCCATACCCCAATCGGTGAGAATGGTCTGCAGCTGTCCGGTGGTCAACGTCAGCGCCTGGCCCTGGCCCGTTCCTTCTACCGGCGCTCTCGTTTTCTGCTGCTGGATGAAGCCACCAGCGCCCTCGACAACCGTACTGAAAATGAGATCATCGAGGCCTTGGAGGTGATAGGAAGGCGTTGCACCACCGTGGTGATCGCCCATCGCCTCTCCACGGTGATGCGCTGCGATCGGATCTATGAATTCGAGCAGGGCCGGGTCAAGGCCTATGGCACCTTTGAGGAGCTGCAGCATCGATCCGAAACCTTCCGCGACCTGGCCTCCCTGGAGCGCAAGCTCACCCGCTGATCAGCGGGGCCGGCTGGCTCCGGGAACTCCCTTTGCTCTGACTTAGGCTCTCGGCCGCGTTAGGCCACGCCGCGGAGTTCTGCGGATCCATCGGAATCACCCCTTAGGACGCCCGATCTTGATCTTCCCCGTACCGACCTGCCCTCTTCTGATCTGACGATGACCTTCACCCTTGTGGCCGGGCCCTGTGTGATCGAATCGGCCGAGTTGGCCTTTTCGATTGCCGAGCAGGTCAAGCGGATCACCGATCGGCTTGGCATCACCTATATCTTCAAGGCCAGCTTTGATAAGGCGAACCGCAGTTCCGGCGCCTCCTTCCGTGGCCCCGGCGTGGCCGAGGGGCTGGAGGTGCTCGCCGAGGTCAAGCGGCGCTTCGGCCTGAGCGTGCTCACCGATATTCATGAAAGCCAGCAGGCCGCTCCGGTGGCTGCCGTGGTCGACGTGCTGCAGATCCCCGCCTTTCTCTGTCGTCAGAGCGATCTTTTGCTGGCCGCCGCCGCCGCCACGGCCGGCACCGACAAGGTGATCAACGTGAAGAAGGGCCAGTTCCTCGCCCCCTGGGACATGGCCCAGGTGGTGAACAAGCTGCGCGATGCCGGTGCCGAGAGGCTCTGGCTCACTGAGCGCGGCTCCAGCTTCGGTTACAACACCCTGGTGGTGGACTACCGCAGCTTGCCCCAGCTGCGCGATCTGGGTTGTCCGGTGATTTTTGATGCCACCCATTCGGTGCAGCAGCCCGGAGGCCGCGGCACCTCCAGCGGCGGGCAGCGGGAGTTCGTGGCGCCCCTGGCGCGGGCCGCCATGGCCGTGGGGGTGGATGGGCTGTTTCTGGAGGTCCATCCCGATCCCGAGAACGCCCTCAGCGATGGCCCAAACATGGTTCCGCTGCACCGCCTGGAAGCCCTGCTGGAGCAGCTGTTGGCCATCCGCACCGCCGTGGCCGGCGGCTTCGCGCCCAGTGTGCTCTGATCCCCGGTGGGTTCTGTGAGCGGGTGGGCCTGGCTCTGTCATCGCTCGGCGCAGCGGCGCTGGCGGCGTGAGCTGCGGCAGTTGCGCCTGTTGGTGCTGGATGTGGATGGGGTGCTCACCGATGGGGGGCTGTGGACCACCGAGGCCGGTGAGGTGATCAAGCGCTTCGATGTGCGCGATGGGCTCGGCATCCGCCTGCTCCAGAACGCGGGCCTCGAGGTGGCGTTTCTCAGTGGAGGCAAGAGCGGTGCCACCGAGCAGCGGGCCCGCTACCTCGGCATCCGCCACGTGCTCACTGGCGTGAAGGACAAGCCGGCCGCCCTGGCCGCCCTGCAGGCCAATTTGGCGGTTACGCCCGGTCAAACCGCCTTCGTGGGGGATGACCTCAACGATCTCGCCGTGCGTTCCAGCGTGGGACTGCTGATCGCTACCGCCGATGCCGTGGCACCCCTGCGCCGCCGGGCCGACTGGGTGCTGGATCGCAACGGTGGCGATGGGGCCGTGCGCCGCCTGAGTGAAGCCATCCTCCAGGCCCAGGGTCAGTGGCGCGAGCTGGCCCAACGGGGTTGGCGGGACCGCAATGACTGATCAACCCTGACCGCCATGCCCGGATCCGCCCTGCCTGTTCCCCCTCCCCGTCCTTCCGGACGGGACCGCCGCCACACCCTTCGCCTCTGGCTGCGGGGCGTGCTGATGGCTGGGCCCCTGGAGCGGCTGCGGCGTCCTTTCCTGCCCGATCTGGAGCAGTGGCAGGCCCTGGCCGCCTACCGGGGGCTGGTGCAGCAGGCCTTCCGCCAGCGTCCCTTTGCGCCTCAGGTGAGCGCGGATGTCTGGTACCAGGGCCGCTTTCAGGATTCGGCCGGGCGCTCGGCCTTCTTCAATCCGGCCCAGCGGGAGCTGGAGCCCTCCTCCCATCACTACGGCCACGATGTGCAGCTCAAGCGCCACGCCGGCCTTCCGCTGCTGGCTCGGCCGCTGCCGCTGCTGCTGGAGCACGGGCTGAAGGTGTCCCGCGGGGCCACCTTTGAGGCGCCGCGAGCCTGGAGCCGGGGCTACCTCTGCATGGGCCCGCTGCGGGCCCGCTGGCTTCAGGAGCGCTTCGGCCTGCCGGCGGTGGCCATCGGACCCTGGATTCAGTACGCCAGGCCCGTGCTGGAGGAGGCTGAGCTGCAGGCGCTGCGCCAGAGCCTCGGCCCAACCCTGCTGGTGCTGCTGGCCCACAGCTGGGATCGGGTGGAGCGGCGCATGGACCTGGCCGACTGCGTGGCGGCGGTGCAGGAGATCGCGGCGGCGGAGGGATATCGCTCCGTGATCTGGTTGCGCCACTGGCAGGATCCGCCCCTGCCGCCCCTACCGGAGGGGTGGATCGTGGCCTGCAACGGTCATCGTTCCAATCCCTGGTTCCTGGATGCCCTGCGCACCCTGCTGGAGCTCAGTGACGGCCTGGCGACCAATGCCTTCGGCACCCACTTGGGCTACGCCGTGGCCCTGGAGCGGCGGTTGCACTGGGTCGAGGTGGAGGCGGAGCAGGACCTGAGTCGTTTGGCTGGGGTCCAGGCCACGCAGGAGGCCGAGGAGTGGGGTGAGCGCCAGCGCCTCAGCGGGGAGCTCCGCTCCGCTCTGGCGGAGCTTCCGGCCGGGGCTTCAGCCGCCCTGCAGGCGCGCCGTCTGCGGCCGCTGCTCGATCCCTACTGGGGCTTCGGGCAGCTGCGATCGGGGCTGGAGCTGGGCCGCCTCCTGGCCGATCCCCGCTCCGGCGCGACGCCCCCGTCGTGATGGCGTCCGTGATGCTTTCCGTGATGCCGTTCCCCCAGCAGGCGCCCTTCCGGGTCGATCAGGTGATGGCCGCCCCCTCCCTGATGACCGGTCTGTGGCTGGTCCTGGTGCTGCTGGCCCTGCTGCTCAGCTGGGCCGGCTACACCGACCGCCCGCGCGGCTGGTGGTGCGGGGCGGGCCTGTTCCTGCTGGTGATGGCGCTCTTCTTCACCCTGGCCTCCTGGGGCACCAGTGACATCACCAAGCTGAGCCACTACTACACCAGCTCTCCGGAGCGGTTGCCGCAGGCCGAACCCCTTTGGCCCTTGCTCACTCCTCTGGTGCTGGCCCTCCCGTACCGCATTGCGGCCCTGCAGGGGCTGGTGGCGGCTGGCTATGCGGCCGTGCCGCTGCTGCTTTCGCGTTCCTGGCGCCTCGAAGCCTGGGGCGGCTGGTGGGCCCTGCTGGTCGTGTGCAGTCCGCTGCAGCGCAGTTTTCTTCAGAACGGCATCACCCGTCAGGCGCTGGCGGTGCTGCTGCTGGTGCCGCTGATGCTCTGGTGTTCCGGGCTAGTGGGCCGGCGCCGGCGGCTGGTGTTCGGCTCCACGGTCGTTGCCGCGATCAGCCACACCACCTTCCCGATCAGCCTGCTGGCGGCCCTGGTGCCTGCCCTGGTGCGGTTCCGGCCGACGGCAGCCTTGTCACGCCTTTCCGGCTGGTGGCGTCAGCCGCTCGCTGGGGCAGGGGGACAGCGTGGTAGGAGGGTCGCTGGCCTTGTTCTCGGGGGGATGGTGCTGGGGCCGCTGCTGTGGCTGGTCCTGGCGATGGTTCTTCCCATGGCCCTGCTGAAATTTCAGCTCTACAGCCAGCGGGAAACCTTCTTCAGCAGCTACCCGATCCTGCCGGATGTGCTGCGGCTGGAGCTGGCCCTGCTGGTGGCCCTGGGATTGGTGGCGTGGCGGCGGCGCCGGACTCCCCTTCAGTTGCTGCGCCACGAGGGCCTCGCCAGGCAGATGCTGGTCTACGCCGTGCTGCTGGTGCTCATACAGGTTTCGGTGGCCACGGGCTGGCTGGCGCCGATCACCTTCCGGCTGGCCGACCTGGTGGGCCTTTTTCTGCTGCTGTCCTTTCTGGCCTGGATCCGAGAGCAGCGGGCGGCCTGGGCCGTGTTGCCACCCCTGGCGATCACGCTGGCCGGCTGGCTGCAGCATCGCTTGCTCGATGTGGCCGCGTTGCGCTGTGGGTTGGACGACAACTTCCTCTGCATTCCGGATCGGTTGCCCTGGTTGATCCAGTACTGAGATCAGGCACTCCGAAGAGGGGCGGTGCAAGCCTCAGCCCGCCGGCTGGTCGGTGAGGAGATGCATGCGGCGGGCCCGCAGCCAGCGGTGCAGAAACTCCAGGGGGCGGCGGCGGTAGGCGGGGTTGTGCCGCCACAGGGGAAGCACCGGCAGCCACACCACCGCGGCGCCGGTGAGGTGACGCACGCCGTAGAGGGCGGAGGTAAGGCCCGCGACCCGGATCTGGCGATGGGGCTCCTGCTTCTCCAGCAGCCGCACCAGCACCTCTAGGGGGATGGAACTGCGCACCGGTTCCGCCAGCCAGTCCGGCCGATCGGGGCCCACACTGCCGCCGGGTGGGGCCTTGGGGTGATCGATCGGCACCAGCCGGTGGTGCGAAGGATCGAAACCCGGCAGCTCCCGTTGCCAGCGTTCCAGCAGGGCCCTGGGCAGGCGCTGGCCGGGGAATTGGTGGGCCAGGTTCGGCACCGAGCAGAGCCAGATCGGTCCGTGCGGACCGGCGGCGGCCCGGCAGGCATCCACCTGGGGAGCCGCGTCCGCTTCGAGGCTGGTCACCAGGGTGTCGAACAGGGCTCGCCGCGCCGCCAATGGCGGTGTTGAAGGGGTCTGGGGGGGACGGTGCCAGAGAGGTTGGCGGCCACTCACCACCACCTGCACGCGGCGCCCCGCCGCTTCGGGGATGGGCAGATTCAGCAGGCTGGGCACGATGGCCCGCAGCTCCCGGGCGCAGCGGTAGTACACCCCAAGGCCGTCGCCGCTGATCAGGATCGCGGGGATGGCCAGCCGTTCCACCACGGACCGCTGGCCCACCACCCAGGCGTTGTTCAGGCAGCAGAGGTCCCAGTCCCCGGGTCGCAGGTCGGTGTCGTCTCGGAGCAACGTGAGGCTGCCGAAGCGGGCGGGATCCGCGCGGCGCAGGTCGGCGAACCAGCGCTCCATCGTGGCCTGCATTGCCGCCAGGGCCGCAGGGTCGCGGGTGAGCACGCCGGTGATCAGCACCGCCAGACGCTGGGGGGCCTGGGCCGGCAGCACCGCCAGCTGATGCACCAGGTGGATCAGCCCTCCGGTGAGCACCAGCACCCGCGGCGCCGAGGGATTCGCTGGGCGGGATGGCTCCACCGGGGCCCGGTTCACAGCGGCTGAATCGGCGCCAGCCGGGGATCGAGGATCTTCGGCCCCATCCCTTCGAACTTCACGGCGATCGAGATCTTCTCGCCGCTGCCGAACAGGTGGGTCACGATGCCCTCGCCGAAGCTGCTGTGCAGCAGGCGATCGCCCACGGTCCAGGTGCGGCTCACGCCGCTGCGGCGCCGCACGGCGTTGGTGGGGGCTCCGGCTTCGCCGCCGCCGGCCACCCGGCGGCTCTCCTCGCGATCGACGCGGGTGAGGCGATCGAGCCGCTGCTCGCGCCGGATCGCCGCTCCGCCACTGCGGGGGATATCCCCCTGAATCAGGGCCTCGGGCAGTTCCGAGAGGAACACCGAAGGCACCGCCGGCTCCCGCATGCCCCCCCACAGACGCCGCTCGCTGGCATGGGAGAGGAACAGCCGCTCCTTGGCCCGGGTGATGCCCACGTAGCAGAGGCGGCGCTCCTCCTCCAGGGCGGCGGGGTCATCGAGGGAGCGGTAGCTGGGGAACAGACCCTGTTCCAGCCCCACCAGGAACACCACCGGAAACTCCAGCCCCTTGCTGGCGTGAAGGGTCATCAGGGTGACCCGGTCGGCGGCGGTGTCCTTGGAATCGGCGTCGCTGGCCAGGGCGGCGCCGGAGAGGAAGCCCTCGAGATCGCCCTCCTCGTTCTCCTCCTGGTACTGCAGGGCGGCGTTCACCAGTTCCTGCAGGTTGCGGCGGCGCTCCTCGGCCTCATCGGTGGCTTCGTGCAGCAGCTCGGCCACATAACCGCTCTGCTCCATCACCCGCTGCACCAGCTCCGAGGGGGGCGCCTCCTGGCTGCGGCGTTGCAGATCACAGATCAGCTCACAGAACTGCAGCAATCCCTTGGCCGAGCGCCCCCCCAGGGAGCGCACCGCCTCGGCGTCGCTCACCACCTCCCACAGGGGCACCCCCAGCTGGTTGGCCGCATCGGTGAGCCGCTCCACGGTGGTCTTGCCGATGCCGCGCTTGGGCACATTCAGCACCCGCAGCAGGCTCACGGTGTCGGCCGGGTTCACCAGCAGCCGCAGGTAGGCGAGCACATCCTTGATCTCGCGCCGGTCGTAGAAGCGCAGGCCGCCCACCACGAGGTAGGGGATGCCCCAGCGCACCAGCGATTCCTCCATCGCTCGGCTCTGGGCGTTGGTGCGGTACAGCACCGCCATGGCGCCCCAGCCCAGCTCCGGATGGGCCGCCTCCAGCATCCGCATGCGGTGCACCACGGCTTCCGCCTCGGCGATCTCGTCATCGCAGCGGGTGAGGCTGATCGGTTCCCCCTCGCCGCGGGTGGGGCGCAGCACCTTGTCGATCCGCTCGGAGTTGTGGGCGATCAGGGCATTGGCGGCCTCCAGAATCGTGGCGGTGGAGCGGTAGTTGTCCTCCAGCTTCACCATCGTGGCGGTGGCATCGTCGGGGGCGCCATCACCGAAATCGGCCTGAAAACCCATCAGGATCGTGAAATCGGCGGCGCGGAAGCTGTAGATGCTCTGGTCGGCGTCGCCCACCACGAACACCGAGCGGCCATCCCATTCGTTGTACGTTTCCGGGTCGCGGCCGTCGGTCACCAGCAGCTTGATCAGGTCGTACTGGGTGCGGTTGGTGTCCTGGTATTCATCCACCAGCACGTGGCGGAAGCGGCGGTGCCAGTAGGAGCGGATCTGGTCGTTCTGCTGCAGCAGCTGCACCGGCAGAAGTAGCAAGTCGTCGAAATCGAGGGCGTTGTTGGCGGCCAGGGCGCGGCGGTAGAGGCGATAGGCCTCGGCCACCTTGCGGTCGCGCATGCCCTCGGCCTTGGTCTCGAGTTGATCAGGGAGCAGGCCCTGGTTCTTGGCGGTGCTGATCGCCCAGCGCACCTTCTTGGGCTCGAAGCGCTTGGGATCGAGCTGCAGCTCCTGGGTCACGATCTCCTTCACCAGGCTCTGGGCGTCGTTCTCGTCGTAGATCGAGAACTGGCGCGTCCAGCTGAGGCCTTCCGGGTCGCGGAACTTGTCGATGTCGAAGCGCAGCAGCCGGGCGAAGAGGGCGTGGAAGGTGCCGATCCAGAGGTCCTTGATCACCTCGCGGTAGATGCGGCTGCGCAGCTGCTTCTGCTCGATCGGCGGCAGGGTGCTCCAGGGCTGGCCGAACTGGCTCTGGGCCAGCTTCTGGGCCAGCAGCACCTCCAGCCGCTCCTTCATCTCCCGGGCCGCCTTGTTGGTGAAGGTCACCGCCAGCAGGGAGCCCGGGTCCACGCCGTGGTGGCCGATCAGGTGGGCGATGCGGTGGGTGAGGGCGCGGGTCTTGCCGCTGCCGGCCCCGGCCACCACCAGCAACGGACCGGTGTGGTGGTCTACCGCCCGGCGCTGGGCGTCGTTGAGGCCGGCCAGAAACGCCGAGCCCCTGCTGGGATCAGGGCGGGACGCGCCCGGACCAGGGGCGCCCGGACCAGGGGCGGAGGAAGGGGCAGGAGCCATCGCCCGAGCCTAGGCATGCCCCTACGGGTCGCTGCAGGGGCTTTGCCTACATTGCTGGCTGCGCCGATCCCTCCTGGAGGAGCTGTTGTGATCTCATCGCCTGCATCCGATTCGGCCTTGTCCAGCGCTGAGGTCGGCGGGCCGATTCCGATCTTCATCGGCTACGACCCCCGCGAACGGGCCGCCACCAATGTGCTGATCGACAGCCTCTACCAGCACAGCAGTCGCCCGCTGGCGATCACCCCGGTGGTCACGCCCCAGCTGGAGGCCAGCGGTCTGTTCCGGCGCGAACGGGATCCGAAGCAGGCCACCGCCTTTTCCTTCACCCGTTTTCTGGTTCCCCATCTGATGGGCTATCGGGGCTGGGCGATCTTCATGGACTGCGACATGCTCTGCCGCGGCGACATCGCTGAGCTTTGGGAGGAGCGGGATGACCGTTTCGCCGTTCTGTGCGTGCAGCACGAGCACAACCCCAATGAAACGGTGAAGTTCCTCGGCGAACCCCAGACCCCCTATCCGAAGAAGAACTGGAGCTCCCTGATGCTCCTCAACAGCGCGCGCTGCACGGCCCTCTCGCCGGAGTATGTGAACACCGCCACGGGGCTCGAGCTGCACCGCTTCCACTGGCTGGCTGGTGACCATGAAATCGGAGCCCTCTCCGAGCGCTGGAATCACCTGGTGGATGTGCAGGATCCCGCCCGGGCGGCGGGATCTTCTCTGCTGCACTGGACCCTGGGCGGTCCCTGGTTCCGGGAGCAGCGCACCATGGGCGGCGTGCTGGCAGCGGAGTGGTTCAGCGCTCGCGATGACGCCATGAAACTGTGGGACTGAGTGTGGTGACGGTGTGCATGAACCGGCGGGAGCACCTGCTGGTTTCCGCACCACGCGTGGCCGCCTGGCCCCACCACAGCGAACACCTGATCGTGGACTGGAGCAGCCGCGAGCCGCTGCGCCGCCAGGAGCTCCCGGCCGATCCGCGCATCCGCCTGTTGCGGGTGGAGGGAGAGAGCGCCTGGAATCTTTGCCGCGCCTACAACTTCGCCCTTGTCCAGGCCCAGGGCGCCTGCCTGCTCAAGCTTGATGCCGATGCCTGGCCGACCGAAGCCTTCGATCCCGCCGATCCCGATCTCCTCCTGCCGGAAGCCGGCCTGTGCTGCGCCTTCGGCACGGGTCCTGAGGGCCGCAAGGGGCAGCTGCTGATCGCCGCCGACCTGGTCCGGGCCGTGGGGGGATTCCATGAGCTGATGGTGGGCTATGGCTTCGACGACAAGGACCTGGAGGCCCGCCTGCGCCTGACCACCGGGCAGGAGCCGCGCCGCTTGCCGGTCGCCTGGCTGGAGGTGATCCGCCATGGCGATGAGGAGCGGGCCGGCCAGCCCCGGGCCGGCGGAGGGGAGGGACTGGCGATCAGCCGGGGTCAGGCGGCGATGCGGGCCTCCCTGCGGGCCAACCGGCTGGTGGCGGCCCATTGCCCCTGGGGAGCGCGGCGGCCTGCCTCTCGCTATCTCCGGCAGGGCGAGGGGCTCTGGCAGCTGGACCCCGCCAGTCGGCCGCAGCCGCCGCCGGCCGTGGCGGCGGAACTGGCGGATGTGCGGCGTCTCACCTTCTGGGGTTATTTGCTCTGGATTCCCGAGGCCGCGATCGAGGCGCTTCCCTACAGCCTGTTTCCGCCGCAGCGCCCGGAGGGTTGGCCGGTGCGCTGGTGGCATCGGCTGTGGTGGTGCAGCGGGCGCCGGCTGCTCCGGTGGATCGTGCAGAGCGTGATGGCGATCCGCGCCCTGCTGCGCAGCCTGGCGATCGGAAGCGGCAAAGAATCACGATAACCTTGGCGTCTTACTTGTCCTTTCGGGTGCGGCATGGCTCCGCGGACGCTGGTCAGTCGCCTCGACACCCTGACGATCTGTGCCTCTCCGAAGGCTTCCTGCCGCAGCGTGGCGGATTTCGCCTGGGAGGTGGCTCAGGTCAAGACGATTCGCCTGAAGATCAGGGCCAATGTGATTGTGTTTCGCAATCCCTATCGCCGCCTGATCAGTGCCTATCTGAATAAGTATGTTGAGCACACGAAGTATCGAGAGGCTTCGCTGCGTCTCTGTCCCGGAGCGCGTTTGGACAGCTTCGAGGCCTTTGTGGACGAGCTGCACCGCCACGGCTTCCGCTGTGTGGACAAGACCCATTTCAAGCCTCAGCTCAGCCGATATCGGGGCTGGCGCTTTGATCGGCTGTTCAATGCCGAGGATCTGGCGCCTCTGACGCGCTTTGTGAACGGTCTGTTCGGAACCGAAGTGGCGATGCCCTTCCGGGTGGCGGGCAACCGACCGAAACAGGTGCGGGGACTACTGGAGGAGGACGGGGCTTCAGGATTGGTCGCGGTTTCGGCGGCTTCGGCTTTGACGGAGCCGGCTGAGTTGGTCTCGCCGTGGCAGGCCGGCCTGGATCAGTTGCAGCTGTTGCTGCTCGATTCGCGTCGCGTGAATTATGGGGGTTTTTATAATGAGTCCCTGCAGCGTAAGGCCCGTCTGATCTATCAAGTTGATTTCAATTTCCTGGATGCCGCCCTGAAGCGGGGCTGGATGGATGCGGCCAGTCATGCTGTGCTCACCACGGTTTGAGCTGGGGGGCGGCGGAGCCATGGCGGTCGCGATGGCGGGCATGGAGGGCACAGAAGGCACAGAGGGCAGCGAAGGCATGCCGATGGGCAGGTCGATTGAGCTCCGAGCCCTGGAGGGCCAGTCGCTGCCCGGCCTGGGCACGCTCAGCCGGGAGGGAGTGTCGATCGTCACGGTCTGCATGAACCGCCTTGAACACCTGCGGGTCTCGGCGGCCCGGGTGGCGGCCTGGACCGGCCATCGGGAGCATCTGATCGTGGACTGGAGCAGCGCCCAGCCGGTGCCTTCCGAGCAGTTGCCCGCCGATCCCCGCATCCGGCTGCTGCGGGTGGAAGGCGAGAGCAGCTGGAACCTCTGCCGCGCCTACAACTTCGCGGTGGCCCAGGCCCGCTCGGCCTGGATCCTCAAGCTCGATGCCGACACCTGGCCCACGGCCGCCTTTGATCCCGCCGCCCTGGGCCTGCTGATGCCCGGCCTGCCGGCGGCCGACCAGTCCACCGGCCCGCATCATGCTTTTGGCAGCGGCGGCCAGGGTCGCCGCGGGCAGTTCCTGATGCCCCGCCAGCTGTTCAAGGCTGTGGGCGGGTTTCATGAGCTGCTGGTGGGCTACGGCTTTGACGACAAGGACCTAGAGGCCAGGCTCGCGCTCCACACTGGGCTGGCGGCGGGCTCGTTGCCGGAGGCCTGGATCGGGGTGATCCCCCACTCGGATGCGGAGCGGGCGGGGCTGGAACGCTCCCATCGCCTTGATGACCTGGAGGCATGCCAGGGGCTGGCGGCGATGCGGGCCTCGCGGCTCGGCAACCGGCTGATGGCCGCTCACTGTCCTTGGAGCGCCCGGGCGGCGGCCTCGCAATACCGGGAAGAGGTCGCGGGCGTGTGGAGGGTCGAACCGGCCAGCATCCCCCGCCCTTCCGCCACGGTTGCCGATGAGCTCGACCACGCGCGCCGGATGGTGTTCTGGGGCTGCTTCCTGGCGATCCCCGATGTGTTTCTGGCCGAATTGCCGATCAAGCTGGTGCCCTATGCCCGCCACGGCCGCTGGGATGTGCGCTGGTGGCATCGGCTCTGGTGGCGGACGGGCCGCCGCCTGCTGCACCTTCCCGTGCTGCTCCTTTCCCTGGGCAGAGGTCGTCTCGAGGTCCTGCGTGGGGCCGTTCGGCCCACCTGAACCATCGCCCTTGCCGTCGGTCCATCCGTGTTCCGCATCACGCTCGTCTCCAATGCCATCCATCTGGAGGCCGCCCGTCGCCTGCGGCATCTGGAGGCCCGCAGCGCACCGCGGCGATCGCCCTGGCGGGACCTGCTGATCCATGAACCGCGGCGCACCCGGCTCAGCGAGGCAGATCGGCAGCTCTGGCCGCTCCGGCTGGCCGTGCATCCGCTGCTGATGGCGGGCCTGATGTTGCCAGCCCTGCTCGGGCTGGTGGAGGAACTGCGGCTGCCCCACCTGTGCCGGGTGGGCCGCGCCCTGCGCGTGCTGGCCCGCCGGGCCCGGAGCCTCAGCCTGATCGATGACGGCCTCGATCAGTACCGTGAGCAGCCGCGCGCGGTGGAGCCCCTGGTCTTCCGCGCCGGCACCCCGCTCTGGCTGTTCTCCGATGCCATCGCCTTTCGAGCCCCCTGGTGTGAGCGTTTCAGGGTGGGGGAGCTCGGCCCCCTCTACGACCCCGCCTTCATGGAGCGCCAGGAGCTGCCCGCCGCCAGCCCGGCCGGTCCCTGGCGCACTCTGATTCTCGATGCGCCCGGCCTGGAGCGCCTGGCGGTGCTCGGTCCGGTTTGGCCATGGCCTGCCCTGGCTGGACCCCGGCTGGTGCTTCCCCACCCCGTACTGGCCAAGCGTGCCTGGTCGGTACCCCCCGGTCTGGGGGAGCGGGAGTTGACCGGCCCACCTGAGCCCCTGCTCGCGGCTTCCGGCGAGGTGCTGGTGGTGGTGGGGGAAAGCATGACCCTGCTGGCCGCCCTGGCGCTGCGGCCGCTGGGATCACCGCTGCTGGTGACATTGCCGGCCAAAAGCGATGCAAATCTGCGGCGAATGGTGGCGGCCAGGGCTGCCCAGGATTCGGCTGTGCAGCTCCTCGTTTAAGCCAGGGGCCATGCTCCAATCGCCAGCTGAAGCTGGGCTTAAGGTGCGCCCATCTGCAAGTTGTGGTTGTCGGTTTTGAGCGAGGAATCAACGGACTCCGGCGATCAAGGCCCAAAGCATCAGGCCCTGGATTCTCGATGTGCTCTAAGGCACACAGGCTGGTTGCCTGAGGCGCTTCGGGGCGAAGCCGTGCTTCGTTTTGGGTTGCTTTTTCTGGGTCTGTTTTTTGTCATTCACGGCCAGGAGGTGACCTCGCCCACATTCAATGTGGACGACTGGGCCCTGATCGGCGATCCGATCCAGCAGGCCAACCAAAGCAGGCCCGCCTGGGATCTGCTCTATGGCTGGCTGTTTCAATCGTCCTACTCCACCACCATCAGCTGGCTGATGGCGGCGGTTTCGCTTTATGGCCTGGCCCTGGTGGTGGCTTTTTTCTTCAGCTGGATCACGCCGGCCTGGTGCTGTCTGCTGGCCCTGCTGATTGGCCTTCATGCTTATACCCTCGATCTGTTCAATTTCAGTTTCGCGATCGGTCCTTATCTGCTGCCCGCCGCGCTTTCGGTGTTCGGCGCCCTGCTGATGGGCTACGGCCCCCGGCCCCTGCTGGGTGCTGCCTGGATCGATTGGCTGCTGGGTGCCGCCCTGGTGATGGTGGCGATGGGGATCTACCAGCCCACCGGCTATGTGGGCATCGGTCTGATCGGCCTAGACCTGCTGGCCCGCGCCCTGGATGGCAGGACCTTCCGCCCTCTGGCCTGGCTGCGGGTGGGACTGGGCATGTTGGCGGGAAGCCTGGCCTATTACGCCTGGTCGCTGATCGCCATGGTCGGCACCCCACCGAATGAGCGCACGGGATTTGCCAGCCTGCAGCAGCTGTTCGAGAAGCTTGTGGCGATCAAGGTGTATCGCGAGATCTACAACACCAAAGTCGCCCTGCTCTCCACGGCGCCCCAGTTTCTCTTCTCCATCACCTTCCTGGTGCTGCTGCTGATCGCCACGGTTCTGCTGCTTCGCCAGCCGCTTGGGCTCGCCGTGCGGCGCCGTCGCCTGGGGCAGCTCTGGTTGGCCGCCGCCTTCCTGACCCTGCTGCCGCTGCTCCTCTTCTTCGTGCTCAAGGCCGGCTTCCCTTCCCGAGCCTTCTGCCTCGGCAACCTCGGCATCTCCTGGTTCAGCGTGGTGGTGCTGGCCTGGCTGCAGCGGTCCGATTCTCCCGCCATTCAGACCTGGTCCCCGGTGGGGACGCGGCTCATCTCCCGGCTGCTGGTGACTCTGCTGGTGGTGGCCTATCTGGTGCCCCAGGCGGCCTTCGCCTCCAAGGTGTGGGACCGCATCCAGCTCCTGGAACGCCGCGACATGGCGATGGCCCAGGCGATCCTTGCCGATGTGCATGGCGCCGCCCGGTTGCGCGGCTCACCCGCTGAACCCTTCCGCTTGTTCGGAGCCACGGAGCGCAATGAAAGCTTCCCCCATTGGAGCAGCGTCGGCGAATCCGCTTTTCGGCACTCCTGGAGCATCCGGGGCATCTTCCGCAATCTGCTTGGGGTTGAGGTGGAGACCATCACCTACCGCCAGCCGGAGGAAGCCAGCGTGCGGGCCAACCTGCCGGCATGCCGGGCCTACCCCGATCCCGCTTCCATCGTGTGGCATCAGGGACGCTGGCTGGTTTGCCTGGAGCCCAATCCAGCCTCCCCTGCCGTGCCGGCCAGCCTTCACTGAGCCTGACGGAAGCGCCAGCGGGTGAGCAGGAACGAGGTTCCTCCCCACAGCACCAGAGTGGCCACGGCGATGAGCGATTGGGCCGTGCCCTGGCGCTCCAGCAGGGCGCCGACCCCGAGGGCGAGGGCCAGGCACAGCAGCTGCACCGCCAGGTAGTCCCGCAGCAGGCTCCAGCGGTACCGCACTCGGAAGCTGATGCGGGCATGCAGGTAGGCGTTGAGCAGTAGGCAGACCCCGCCCGCCAGGCTGATCGCCGCCAGAGTGCCCAGCCCGGCGCGGCTTGCGAGCGCATAGAGGGCGAGATAAACCACCTCGCCGCAGGCACCCACCAGCAGAAACCGGATCCCGCTCATCGATTCCGCAGGGTCTGAATCGATTCGACGCTGCGAAGGAAGGATTGGGGTTTGCCGCTGACCGTGAGAAAGATACGGCCGAGATATTCCCCCAGAACCCCGATCAGTAGGCATTGAATGCCCCCGAAGATGAGAATTGTGGAGATGATCGAAAGCCAGCCCTGCACCGAGCGCCCATCAAGCACGGCCTGAAGGGCCAGCAGCACGAGGGAGGCGGCGCCGATGGTCGCCATCACCAGTCCGAGCAGGGTGGCAAGCCGCAGCGGCATGATCGAGAAACTGGTGAAGATGTTGAGCCAGAGTCGCGTGAGTCGGCGCAGGTTGTAGTTGCTTTTACCATCCTGGCGGCTGTCGTGCTGCACCTTCAGGCTGCTGATGCGCTGCGTGTATTGCGAGAGCAAACCATCGATGTAGGGATAGGGACCCTGGTAGCCGGCCACCCGCTGGGCGATCAAGCCGGACACGCAACGGAAGCTGGAGAGATAGAAGCGATCCGGCAGATCCAGAAGCCAGTTGGCGGTGCGATTGGCGAATCGGCTGCCGAGATTACGCCAGCTTGCATGTTGTTTCTGGCGATAATCGCCATACACCACATCAAGATCTTCGTCCCGCGCTTTCTGCCACAATCTGAGCCCTTCTTCCGGCGGATTCTGGAGGTCATCGTCCAGATTCACCAGATAGGTGCCGCTGGCGTGGCGGTAGCCGGTGAGCACGGCCTGGTGTTCGCCGTAGTTGCGGCTGTGGCGGATCAGCAGGCCCTGCAGGGGACTGCGCTGCAGGCGCTCCCGGGCTCGCTCGGCTGTGTCGTCGGGGCTGCCGTCGTCTACCAGGATCACTTCCCAGTGGCAGCCAGGCCTGAGGCCCTCCAGCCGCCCGATCAGCCTGTCGATGCTGTCACGGCTGCGATACAGCGGGATCACCAGGCTCAGCTCGGGCCGCTCGGCCGGATCGGTCGGCGGGATGGCTTGTGGTTCAGGGGCCATGGATTCAGGCGACATGGGGATCATTCGCTGGCCTCAGGTCGGGCGAAGGCCGCCCCGGGGATCGTTGGTTTGCGGGCGCTCAGCAGCAGGGAACTGCCCCAGGGCAAAGGAAGGAGAGCCATGCAGCGCCCCTCCCATCGGAGCAGGATGGTCAGCGCCCGATTCAGCCAGTTCGGCGGCAGCTGCACATCGGAATCTTCACTCGGTTCGGATTCTCCGGCCCGATCGGCTGGATCGGTCGCGGCCGTCACCGGTTTGGGGGCGGCCAGGCGTTCCAGCCGACTCTGCAGCCACAGCAGGGGCGTCAGCCAGCTGTTCCAGTAGCCCAGCTCCTCCACCGTCAGTCCGGCATCGGCCACCAGCTGGCGCAGTTGATCCGGCAGGAAACGCCGCCCGCCCATCACCCGCCGGTCGTGCTCCCGCCGCAGGCAGGGCATGGCGGCCGCGTTCAGAAGCAACAGGCCCCCCGGCCGCAGCCTGGCGGCCATAGCGGCCATGGCGGCGCTCGGCACCACCTGGCGGTGATACACCACATCCATGGACAGCACCACATCGAAGCGTTGGGGCCCGATTCCAAGATCGTTCACGGACGCTTTCATCACGTTCAGGCCCCGGGAGCGGGCGTAGTCGAGGGCCACCGGATGGCTGTCGCAGCCACTGGCCGCCGCAATGGAGGGCTGGCCCTGCAAGGCAAGCAACAGCCCGCCGGTTCCGCAGCCGGCATCGAGCACATCCAGGGGATGCCCTTGACGCCGGGATTCCCCCTCCAGGCGGGCGAGCACCCGATGGCGGAGGCTCCGGTACCACCAGTGGCGTTCCTCCAGGGCCGCCATGGCGTGGTATTCCGCCTCCTGCATCAGTCCGCTCCGGAAGCTGGCGAGGCTGTGGCTGCGCTGCGCTCGACCAGGGACCGGAAGCTGGCGCACACGGCATCGATGTGCCTTTCCTCCAGGTAGGGATGGAGGGGCAGGCTCACAATCCGACCGAGCCGCTCCTCCGTGCGGGGCAGGCTGGGCTGGAGTCCGAACCGGTCGATCACATAGGGCTGCTGGTGGCAGGCCAGCGGATAGTGCACAGTCAGCGGCAGGCCCTGGGCCCTGCCCTCCTTCAGCAGAGGGTCGCGCTGGCCGGTGGGCACCTGGATCACATAGAGATGGTGGCTGTGCTGCCAGTCGGGCCCATCCTCCGGCAGCATCACACCTGTGGGCACCAGATCGTTCAGGCGCTCGCGGTACCAGCGGGCCACCAGGCGGCGCTGGGCGATCTGGCTGTGGAGGTGGCCGAGCTTGCCCAGCAGCACCCAGGCCTGCAGTTCGTCGAGCCGGCTGTTGACGCCGAACTGAACCGCCTCGCGACGGCTGTCCCAGCCATAGAAACGGCTGCGCTGGGCGGCCTCCGCGTCTTCAGGCCGGTTCACCACCAGGGCGCCGCCATCGCCGAAGGCCGCCAGGTTCTTGGTGGGGTAAAAGCTGAAGGCGGCGAAACGCCCCCAGGTGCCCACCGGTTCGCCCCGGTAGAGGGTTCCGCAGGCCTGGGCGCAGTCCTCGATCAGATCCATGCCGTGCGCATCGCAGAGGGCTTTCAGCTCGGTCAGATCACAAGCCTCTCCATAGAGGTGCACGGCGATCAGGGCCCTGGGCCGGGGTCCGCTCTCCTGCAGCAGCTCGCGCACGTGATCCACCGCGATCCCATGGCCCGTGGCGGCGATGTCGGCAAACACGGGCGTCGCGCCGACCCGGAGCACGGCGGCCGCGGTGGCATAGGCCGTGTGGGCCGGCATCACCACCCGGTCCCCGGGTTCCACACCGCAACCCCGAAGGGCCAGTTCGAGGGCATCGGTGCCATTGGCCACGCCGACCACGGTGGGTGGCGTTTGATCCTTTGCCAGCCAGGTGGCGAACGCCGCCTCGAAGCGGCTCACTCCCTCACCCAAGATCACCAGGCCTGAGGTCCGCATCCGCTCGATCGCGTCGACCACCAGATCGCCGTGGCGGTGAAGGTCCTGCTGAGGAAAATTGAAGGGATCGCCGGCCTGCATGCGGGTTGAATCAGAGGTAGTGAGCGTGGTGTTCGGCGTAGTAGGCCAGGGTGCGTTCCAGGGTGTGGACTAGGGAGCGGCGCGGCTGCCAGCCCGTGGCTTCGTTGAAACGAGCGTAGGAGGAGTGGTAATCGCCGATGTCGATTTTCTTTCGATCCGCCGGGAAGGAGCGGATGTTCAGATCGCCCTTGCCGTGAATCGTGATCATCGTCTGAGCAAGCTCCAGCAGGCTGATCGTTTCGGTAGAGCCTAGATTATAGGGGGATGGGGAGAGATCAGGTTGCTGGCCAGAGATTAGGAGGGCGTCCACAACATCATCAACATCGTTGAAATCGCGCAGCTGCTCGCCTCCCCAGACGTCGATCGGCTCACCTTCCAGCAGCTGACGGATCCAGACTCCCAAAAAGGTCTGGCGCGCGTCACGGATTCGCATGCGAGGCCCAATCGTGTTGGTGAGACGCAGGATGCTGGTGCTGAGTCCGTAAACGTTGTGGTAGAGGCGATGGTAAAGTTCTGCGGATAGTTTGTTGATGCCATTCACGTCCACGGGATCGATCGGATGGTTTTCGTCGACGGGTAAGTACTGGGGGCGACCATAGAGTTGACGCGTACTTGCAAAGACAATCCTGGCCGATGGATTGATAGCGCGGCATTGTTCCAGCAGGCTCAGCTGTGCCGTGCTATTGATCGCCAGGTCTGTGAGGGGATCCAGCATGGAATCCATGTGGCTTGTCTGACCGGCCAGATTGAAAATCACCTGTTTGTTCTGCAACAGCACTTCCATCGAGAAGCGGTCGCGAATATCGGAAAGATTGACGTGGACGGCCTTCTCGAAACCGTTGATGTTGTAAAGGTTGCCGCCGTAATCGGGGATCAGGCTGTCGATCAAGGTGACCCGTGCGCCCAGGTCAATCAGGCGAATGGCGAGATTGGAGCCGATGAAGCCAAGTCCGCCGGTGATCAGAACAGTTTTGTCCTTCCATTCCGCGGAGCTGATGAGGTTTTGGCCATGCTCGCTACCGGTTATCGGGTGCGATCCGGAAGAGAGCATTGCAGCGTTGTTTGTATTGGAAATTAACTTACTTTAGCAGCCTTGGGCCCCCCCTTGTGTGACTTGGCGCACATGTCGGTTCCGTTCACGCTCTCGATCCAGCGAGCTCAAGCAGCGCCTCGGTGACCTGCCGGGCCGTGGCGTTCCAGCGGAACCGGGCTGCCCGTTCGGGGCCGCGGCGGCTGAGGTCGGCCGCCAGCCGGGGGTCTTCCTCGAGTTGCTTCAGGCCATCGCTGATCGCTTCGACCCGCCGCGGATCCACTAGCAGGGCAGCGTCGCCCACCACCTCCGGCAGGGCCCCCGCCCGGGCGGCTAGCACCGGCGTGCCGCAGGCCATCGCTTCGAGGGCCGGCAGGCCGAAGCCCTCCCAGAGGCTTACCAGCACCAGGGCCCGGCAGCGGTTGAGCAGCGCCAGCCGCTCCGGATCGCTCACCCAGTCGAACCAGTCGCAGCGATCGGCGATCCCCAGCTCGGCGGCCAGCTGTTTCAGGGCCGGCGTGTAGCGCCGATCGGAAGGTCCCACCAGCCGCAGGCGCAGGGCCCCGTCGCGTCGAGGCAGCGCCGCGAAGGCCCGAAGCACCCGCGCGAGATTCTTGTGGGGATCGTGGCGTCCCAGCACCAGGAAGAAGGGCTCCCGCGCCAGGTTCAAGGGGCGGAGCTGGCCCGGGTCGAAGCCGAGTCGGATCGGCAGCAGTCGCCGCTGCGGCACTCCCAGACGGCCGTGGACCTCCCGGGCGGTGGCTTCGGAGTTGCACAACACCAGTGCGGCGCGGTGCAGCACCAGCGGCACATAGGCCAGGTGGTAGGCCAGTAGGGGCGAGGGTTGTGGGTAGCGCAGCGGCAACAGATCGTGGGCCAGCACCACCGAGCGCACGCCCCGCAGCAGCGGCGCCTCCGGCAGGGGCGAGAGCAGCAGGGGCGCTCCGCTGGCGCGGAGCAGGGACGGCAAGCAATTCTGGGTCCAGAGCAGGCGCTCCAGGTGGCCGCGGCTGCCGTGCTGGGGCGAGAGAGTGGCGGGAATCGGCAGGCTGCCGGGCCGATCGCCGCCGAGCGGATCGAGCAGCGGCACCAGGGCCGGATCGAGGGCGGCCACCAGATCCCGCGCCACCACGCCGATGCCGGTGGGGCGGGCACCCAGGTAGCTGCCGTTGAACAGGGCGAGGGGGGGCGGGGTCATCGGGGTGCGTTCCGTTCGCGCATCACCACCGCCATGGCGCCGAGGGCCGCCAGGCTGCGGCGGGGCTGCAAGGGCAGGCGCAGCAGGGAGAGCAGCATGAGCCTGCCGGTGCGCAGCACCAGCACCCAGCGGGGCGCATGGCGCCGCAGGAAGCGCAGGTAGCTCAGGGTGGAGAGCCGCAGCCGCCGCGGGCTGGGGGTGGCGCTGCCGCTGCCGCGGCGGTGGATCACGGCGGGTCGTGGCAGCCAGAGGATGGGGGCTCCCTGCCGCTCAAGGCGACGGCAGAGGTCCATGTCTTCGTAATAGAGAGGGAAGATCGGGTCGAAGCGGGCCGGCGGCTGGTGGGCCTCCGGCTGGAGCGCCAGGCTGCAGCCGCTCAGCCAATCCACTCTCAGAGGGAAGGATCCCTCACCATGCTGCGGTTGCAATCTGGCGCCGCGGAAATTCAGGCCCGTCCCCAGCCAACCGCCGCTGGCCTCGAAACCGCCCCGTTCATCCGCCACGGCCGTTCCCACCACGGCGCTGGTCGGCTGGGTGGCCAGGGCGTGCAGCAGCCGCTCCAGCTCCCGACCCTCCGGCAGGCCGATATCCGGGTTCAGCAACCAGATCCAGCCTGTCCACCCCAGGCTTCGCAGCGCCTCGAAGCCCCGGTTGCACCCCTCCCCGAAGCCGGCGCCCTCGTGGCCTTCCACCCGCAGCGGTTGCAGCGGGCCCCGGCCGAGGCACTCCACGGCCAGCGGAGCGCTCATTGGGCTGTTGTCCACCAGGACCCAGTGACTTGGCGGTTGGCTCTGCCGGGCCAGGTCGTCCGCCAGGGAGGGGAGGCTGGCGCCGCTGCCATACGCCACGGTGACCACCGCCAACCCGGCGTTGGGGCCGCGGCCGGCGGCCCGTCCATGTGCCGCTCCAGCGGCCCGTTCATCGGCGGCAGGGAGGTGGGTGATGGCGGCGGCCGCTGCTCTTGGCCCCGAGTGTCGCAGCCTGGGAGGCTGACCCTGCTGTTCCCCTCATGTCGGACCCTGCCGTCTGCGGCGTCTGTGCCCTCCACGCCGCGCTGGAGCTCCAGCCTCAGCGCGAGGCTGCCGCTGGTCCCGCCGGCTCCGCCGATCTCACCGCCCGCGCCGACCTGGATGCCGCGGGCCCTGGCGCGCCTGCGGCTGACCTGCTGATCGGTCGCTTCGGGCCGTGGCTGCTGCGCCACCATCCGCTGCCCAGTCCCCTGCTGGGCTGGCTGCTGCTGGACACGGTTCGCCATGTGGGCGGGCCGGCCGATTTCAACGCCGCCGAGGCTGCCGGCTTCGGCGCCATGCTCCAGCGCAGCAGCGCCCTGGTGCGGGAGATAAGCGGTTGTGAGCGGGTCTATGCGATCGCCTTCGGCGAGGGGGCGCGCCATGTGCATCTGCACCTGATTCCCCGTCATGCCGCCGACCCGACCAGCGAGGCCTGGCGAGTGGCAGACCTCTACAGGGCGGTGGCGCAGGGGGAGCGGGCACCGGCCGATCCGCAGGCCGTGGCCCGGCTGGTGGCGCGGGCCCGTGTCCTCAGCGAAAGCTGGCAGGCCGTCTGATCCCTCGCCCTAGGCTTGGCCCCACTCTGGCCGGAGGCCGCGATGCGTCATGTGGTGGCCGTGCCTGCCCGTCTCGAATCGTCGCGGCTGCCGGGCAAGGTGATGGCCGACATCGGCGGTCAGCCGATGATCCGCAGGGTCCTGGATCGTTGTTCCCAGGCCGGTGCGCCGCAGGCCGTGGTGCTCTGCACCGACAGCGCTGAGCTGGTGGCGGCGGCGGCGGCGTGGGGACATCCGGCCCTGCTCACGGCCCCGGAGTGCAGTTCCGGCAGCGAGCGGATCGCCTCGGTGGTTAACGACCTGGTGGCCCTGGCCGGGGCCCCGGCCGAGCAGGTGGTGGTGATCAATGTGCAGGGCGACCAGCCCTTCATCGATCCGGCGGTGATCGATGCCATGGCCGCGGCCTTCGAGGCGCGGGGGGCCGGCGCGGAGGTGCTTACGCCGGTGTATCGGATGGGGGCCGAGAAGGTGCACAACCCCAACGTGGTCAAGACCCTGGTGGCGGCCGATGGTCGGGCCCTGTATTTCTCCCGCTCTGCGATCCCCCATGTGCGGGGGGTGGACCCGCTCGCGTGGCATGCCCATGTGCCCTATTGGGGCCATGTGGGGATCTACGGCTACCGCGCCGATGTACTGGCCCGCTGGAACGGCCTGCCCGCCTCGCCGCTTGAGGAGATCGAGAAGCTGGAGCAGCTGCGCCTGCTTGAGGCCGGCATCGGCATCGGCACCTTCGTGGTGGAGGGCGAATCCCTTTCGGTGGATACCGCCGAACAGCTGGAGGAGGCCCGCCGCATCGCTGCGGCCCTCGCCGAGCCCCAGCGCGAGCGCGACAGCCTCTGAGCCTCCGGCCGTGAGCGGTCCTGTCGGGCCCCGGGAGCCGGCAGGGATCGCCGCGATCACGGGATCAGCGGATGCGCTGAGCCACCGGGTCGAAGGACCGGGCCGAACCGCTTAAATGATCCACGGCGCCGAGGGATCAGGCTCGCTTTCGTGCATAACGCTAGCATTGTATCAATCTTAACGTTATATCGTTGAGCCAAGTTGTGCGGGCCGGTGCCCTCTCAGCCACGGCTCGCCCGATCCCCGTCTTCATCGGCTACGACCCCCATGAGCGGGCGGCGGTGAATGTGCTGACCGACAGCCTGGTGCAGCACAGCAGTCAGCCGCTGGCGATCACCCCGATCGTGGCCCGCCAGCTGGAGGATCCACCATCGGGCCCGCCACCCGAGCCAGAGCACCGAGTTCTCCTTGTGGAGCTCTGGCAGCAGCGCGACGACCGCTATGCCGTGATGGGCGTCAAGCACCATCAACGTCCTCGCGAAACCAGCAAGTTTCTCGGTGCCGTGCAGAGCCGCTACGAGCGCAAGAACTGGAGCTCGCTGATGCTCTACAACTGCGCCCGCTGCACGGCCCTCACCCCCGCCTACGTGAACAGCACCAGCGGACTGGCCCTGCACCGCTTCGAGTGGCTGGCCTTGATCGATGTGCAGCCGCCGGCGCCGGCCCCGGTGGAGTAGGGAGGGCCTGCCCTGGTGCACTGGACCCTGGGCGGACCCTGGTTCCGGGGCTACCGCTTCGTGGGCGGGGTGCTGGCCGCTGAATGGATGGCCGCCCGGGATGAGGCCTTTCGCCTCTGGTCGTAGCCCCTGCTCATCGCCGGGGAGGCTGGTTCAGATCGCCATGGCTCGGGTGGTTCGGTCGTAGAGGAGCTGGCTCCACCAGGCCACGGCCACCACTAGGGGAATGGCCATACCCCAGTAGAGGGCCAGCTCTGGGGCGGGATGGTGATGGGCCATTCGGCCCACCAGGGGTTTGAGCTCCTTGAGGATGGGGCGGTGCAGCAGATAAATGAAATAGCTCGCGGTGCTGCTGGCCTGCAGCCAGCTGGGGATGGTGGGGGTTCGGATCCGGCGCAGGGCGATCAGCAGGACCAGCGGCGGAGTCAGGGTCGCCAGGGGCAAAGACCACAGGCTGCTCTCGAGGTCATGGCCCGGGACCTTCGCACTAAGGCCGATGGCGACCAGCGCCAGCACCCAGAGCCTCGCCAGTCCTGGCACTGAGGCGCCTGTTGTGTCTTCTCCGGCAGCGTTCAGCAGCCGATCGGACATCAGCACGCCGGTGGCGAAGGCCGGCATGTAGACGCCCAGCCGCGGGTCGATGCCGGTGTCGATCCCGGTGAGCACGATTCCGGCACCGGTCAGAGCCAGCACCAGGAGAACGGAGGCATCTAGACCCTGTGGCATGCGTTCGGCGAGCCAACGCCCCAGGATCTGCAGCAGGGGCGCCGCGGCATAGAACACCACCAGCATGTTGATGTACCAGAGGGTTCGCAGCGGGTGGCTGTCGAAGGCCGGCCGGAGCAGCAGCGCCTGGCCCACCTCGCTCCAGCTCAGCAGCCCGCTCAGGGCGAAGAGGAGCAGGGCCAGGCCATAAGGCGGCAGGATCCGGATGGCCCGGCTTCGATAGTACCGCCAGATCTGCTCGCGGCCCTGGAGCACTCTGCGGCCGGCCAGCACTCCCGCGATCAGCGTGAACAACCCGAGCACCACGATGGTGAGGCGGTAGGTGAGGAAGTTCTTGTACCCATCGATGCCGTCGATGTAACCCAGCAGGTGCCAGAAGGCCACGATGTAGAGGATGCAGCCGCCCCGCAGCAGGTCGATGGCTCGGTTCGGGCCGTTCATGGGGCCGCCGTGGTCAGGCCGGCCTGCACCAGGTCGTGCAGGCGGAGCAGGCCCAGCATTCGCCCTGCGCCGTTCACCACCGGCAGAACCGCGATCGCCTTGCGGCGGTTGCGTTCCATCTGCTCCAAGGCCGCGATCGCCAGGGTCTCGGCCTCCACGGTGATCGGATCGGCCGTCATCAGATCGGTCGCGGTGAGCTGGCTCCATTCCTGGGGCCCGTGCTGCTGCAGGGCCCGCCGCAGGTCGCCATCGGTAATCAGCCCATGGATGCGCTCCTGGTCCGTCTGGTGGGCCACCCAGCAGGCCCCGACCCCATCGGCGGTGAGGTGGGCGATCACCTCCGGCAGAGCGGTTGCGGCCCCCAGGGGGACCAGGCGGCTCACCGGCACCATCAGATCGGCGGCGGTGAGGGTGAGCTGTTTGCCGAGGGAGCCGGCCGGGTGGTTGAGGGCGAAATCCTGGGGGGAGATGCCGCGCCGCTCCATCCACACCGCCGCGAGCGCATCGCCGATCGCCATCGCCACCGCCGTGCTGGCGGTGGGGGCCAGGTTGAGGGGGCAGACCTCCCGGTCCACCGAGCCGTCTAGCACCACGTCGCAGCCCCGGGCCAGGCTGGACTCCACCCGGCCCACCAGGGCGATCCGGGCCGTGCCGCGGCGTCGCAGGTGGGGCAGGATCTCCAGCAGCTCCTGGGTTTCGCCGCTGTTGGAGAGCAGCAGCACCACATCCTCGGGGGCCACCACCCCCAGGTCGCCGTGGAGGGCGTCGAGGGGGTTGAGGTAGATCGCCATCAGGCCGATCGAGGAGAAGGTGGCCGCGATCTTGCGGGCCACGATGCCGCTCTTGCCCACCCCGGTGATCACCAGCTTGGCCCGCTGTTCGGCGCATCGCTCCAGCAGCATGAGGGCGGCTTCCACCTGCTGCGTGTCGAGGCGGTGGGCACTCGCCGCGATCGCGGCCGCCTCTTCCACCAGACAGCGGGTGAGGGCAGACAAGGGCCAACTCCGGGATGATGCGGCCATTCTCTCCGCCCCCCGTGACCTCCCCCGAGCGGTCCCACCCCTCGTTGCCCGGCGGAGCTGATCTACCGGGGATTCCGCCGGAGCTGCTGCCTGCCCTTGCGGCGGCGGCCGCTCCGGATCGGGTGGCCCTGGTGGGAGGTGCGGTGCGGGACCTGCTGCTGCATCGGGTCCATGCCGATCCCTGGCGTGGACTGCCCGATCTCGATCTGGTGGTGGAAGCCGCCCCCCTGGCCGGTCCGCAAGACTCGCGGAGCCGTTCGCCAGCCCTGCGACTGGCGGACCGGCTGGCCGGGCGGTCGCCGGACCCTCGGGTCCAGACTTCCGGTTCTGGCGGTCTGGTGGTGCGGGCGATCCGGGAGCACGGTGCCTACGGCACGGTGGAGCTTGAGCTGGAGCTCGATGGCCAGCCGTTGCTGCTGGATGTGGCCACCGCCCGCCGCGAAACCTATTGGCAGGCCGGCGAGAACCCGCTGGTGAGCTTCGGATCCCTCGCTAACGACCTGGCCCGCCGCGATTTCAGCATCAATGCCATGGCCCTGCGGCTGGGCATGGCCGACGGCAGCGTTGGCCCCACCGATGGCGCCACGGCAGACCCCGGCGAGGCCGGTGGCCATCCGGGCGCCACCTTCCTCGATCCCCACGGCGGCCTTGAGGATCTGCGCCAGCGCCAGCTGCGCCTGCTGCATGAGCGCAGCCTGCGGGACGATCCCACCCGGATCGTGCGGGCGGCTCGCTACGCCGCCCGGCTCGGGTTCCGCCTGGAGTCCGGCAGCCTGGAGCAATGGCAGCGCACCCTGGCTGCCTGGCCCTGGTCCTGGCGACCGGGGGATCCCCCTGCTCTGGCCCCTCCCGCCCTGGGCACCCGGCTGCGGATGGAGCTGGAGCTGCTGCTGGAGCGGGAACGCACCAGCCTGGCCCTAGCGGCCCTGCAGGACTGGGGCGCCCTGGCCCTGCTGGATCGTGGGCTCCAGGCGGATGGCCAGTGGCGGCGGCGTCTGCGGTGGGCCCGGCGCTTCGGCTTGCCCAGCCTGGCGGCCCTGCTGGCGGGGGCCGAGGATCCCGTGGCCTTGTCGGACCGGCTGCAGATTCCCCATCGTCAGCATCGTCTGCTGGGGCAGTTCATGGACCTGCGGGAGCGGCTGGCGGCGTCGCAGTACACCGAGGGCTGGCCCCCCTCGCGGTGGTGCACCGTGCTGGAGGCTCCCGGAGTCAGTCCGGAGGCGGTGGCCCTGGCGCTCTGCTGGGGCTTCCGGCCGCGGCGGCCCCTGCTCCGCTGGTGGTGTCGCTGGCGCCACATCCGCCCCGGGGTGAGTGCTGCGGATCTGATCGCCTCCGGCCTGGCCCCCGGGCCTCTGTTGGGCCAACGGCTGGCCCAGCTGCGCTCCGAGCGCATCGACCGGGAAGCTCGCTGAACCGCACCCTCGGGTCCCCCGCTGCAGCGCCCACGCCGCCAGGTGATGCGCCCTAGGCTCCCGGCTCCGTTCGCTTCAGGCCAGGTGGCTCCCCTCACCCTGCTCAAATTCAGCTCCGAGGATTGCGGCACCTGCCATCGCATGAGCCACTACGACGCCCGCGTGGCCGAGGAACTGGGTTTGGAATTCGTGAGCGTGATGCTGCAGGACACCGACACCTACCGCCGCTACCGCCGGGTGCTACTGGCCCAGTACCCGAACAAGGAAGGGATGGGCTGGCCCACCTATCTGCTGGTGAGTGACGCGGAGACCGATTTCGTGATCCACGGCGAGCTCAGGGGCGGCATGCCCAAGGGCGATTTCCGCGAGCGGCTGCAGGCCACCCTGCCCACCCCTTCAGCCGACTGAGCGGTAGCCCTCGGGATGGCGGCGCTGCCAGGCCCAGCCATCACTGCACATCTCCGCCAGGTCGCGGCGGGCGCACCAGCCCAGACGCTTCCGGGCTTCGCTCGAATCGGCTACCGAATGGGCTGCATCGCCCACCCGCCGCTCCACCATCTGGAAGGGCACCGGCCGGCCGCTGGCCTGCTCGAAGGCCTGCACCACCTCAAGCACCGAATAGCCCCGGCCACTGCCCAGGTTGAGAGTGAGCAGCTGTGGGGGGTCCTTCCAGAGGGCTTCCAGGGCCGCCAGGTGGCCCTCGGCCAGATCCATCACATGGATGTAGTCGCGGATGCCCGTGCCATCGGGCGTGGGCCAATCACCGCCGAAGATCCGCAGCCTGGGACGTCGGCCCACGGCCACCTGGGCCACATAGGGGAAGAGGTTGTCGGGGGAGCCGAGGGGGTCTTCGCCAATCCGGCCGCTGCAATGGGCTCCCACTGGATTGAAGTAACGCAGCCGGGCGATGCGCCAGGGGCGCCGGCCCAGGGGAATCTCCACGGAGGGAACGGGGGTTTCGCTGGCGGCCAGATCGGCCAGCATCTGTTCCACGGCGGCTTTGGTATGGCCGTAGGGGTTGATCGGCTGCAAGGGGGCCGATTCCGGGATGGGGATCCGCTCCGGGTAGCCGTAGACCGTGGCGCTGCTGCTGAACACCAGGGTGTGGCAGCTGTGGTCCGCCATGGCGCTGAGCAGGCTGCGGCTGCCGCCCACATTCACGTCCCAGTAGTGCAGGGGTTCCCGCACGGACTGGTCGACGGACTTGAGACCGGCGAAGTGGATCACCGCGTCGAAATTGCCGCTGCCAGTGCTGAAGGCCCGATCCAGGGCCTCGCGATCGCGGATATCGCCCTCCACCACACTCAGCCGACCGCCCGATCCGGGCGGGGCGATCTCAAGCAGCCGGCGGATGCTTTCCGGGCTGCTGGTTGAGAAGTTGTCGAACACCACCAGGCGATGGCCTGCCTCCAGCAGCACGAGGCAGGTATGGCTTCCGATGAAGCCCGCGCCGCCTGCGATCAGAACCTTGGCCATGGGGCGAAGTGAGGCCACACCCAGTATCCATCTCAGCCCCAGGCTCTGATACAGGGGGCTTCCTCACTCCTATAGGGCTGCCTGCGGGATGGCCCCCTGGGCCCGTGCCACCAGCCGCAGGGTCTTCATCATGATCAGCAGATCCAGCATCAGATTGGCGTTGCGCAGGTAATAAAGGTCGTAGCTGAGCTTCATGCGGCTGTCGGCCACACTGGCGCCGTAGGGATAACAGACCTGGGCCCAGCCGCTCAGCCCCGGGCGCACCCAGTGGCGCACCCGGTAGTGGGGAATCAGCTGCTGGAGGGTTTCCTCCAGTTCGGGCCGCTCGGGCCGCGGTCCGATCAGGCTCATGTCGCCTCTGAGCACGCTGATCAGCTGGGGAAGTTCGTCGATGCGAAGCCGGCGCAGCCAGCCGCCGATTCGGGTGACCCGTGGATCATCCCGGCTGGCCCAGCGGGCGCCGTGGCGTTCGGCACCCTGCCCCATGCTGCGCAGTTTCCAGATCTGGATCGGTTCGCCATAGAGACCGGTGCGGATCTGGGTGTAGAAAATCGGCCCTCCATCCTCCAGGCGGATCAGCAGGGCCGCCAGCAGCAGCAGGGGAGTCGAGAGGATCAGAAGTAGCAGGGACACCACCACATCGCCGAGTCGCTTCAGGCGCCAGCCCCAGCGGCCTGGCTGCAATTCGAATCCTTCCGCCTGCACCAGCCAGCGGCTGGAGAAGAGTTCCGGCGGGACCCGCTGCAGATGCTGCTCGGCCCACAACACAAGACTGCAGATGCTCATGCCGCTGCCGCGCTGGGACAGCAGATGCTGCAGCACCGGATCCTCCAGCTGGGCCGCTTCGCTTACGGCGATGGCGTCCAACTGGTCCACGCGTGGGAGAGGACCGCTCTCCAGCTCGTTGGTGTTGCAGAAAATCAGGTGGGAGGTGTTCGCCGCACCGGTGAGTTCGCCCTGGAGCACAGCCAGCTCCTCCCAGTCGCCCACCAGCAGCCAGCGCCGGACCCGGCGTCGCTGGTTGATGATCCAGAGCTGGGCCAGGGCCGAACAGCCCGAAACGCCGCCCAGCAGCGGCAACACGAAATTGCGGAAGGTGCGGGGGTCGTTGACCCGGATCCCCCAGCTGATCACCACCACCACGGTGGCCAGCACCACTAGGGCCACGGTGAGTGTGGCCAGCAGGCGGCGCCGCCGGGAATCCCGCTGGCCTTCCTCCGGGCTTGAGTAGCGGCCCAGCAGGTAGGAGGTGCCGACCCAGAGCAGCACCAGGGCCACCACCGATGGCGTAATCCCTGCCCACTGGCCGAACCGTTGGCGGAAGAGCGCGTTGTAACTGAACACCATCAGGCCGCCATCGGCCACGGCCAGGCCGATCAGCAGCCACCTCTGCCTGAGCCAGGGAGTGCGCCACCACATAACAAGCCACCCCAGCCGGGCCAACTTTATGGTCCGCCGCGGAGAAGGCCTCCGCGGCGGACTGCAGCACCATCGCTCCATGGTTTCGTCCCTGACCGCTGGCGATCGGCGCGGATCCGCCCCGGAGATGCCGCGTCATTGCCCCAGGCGACTGGAACAGCCGGCGAACAGGCCTGCCGTTGAAGGGCCTTTCTGGGGGTTCGCAGTAACCTCGGCCGACCGCCACGCTCAACGATGACCGCCTCGCCGATCCGCTCCATCTGCTGCATCGGAGCCGGTTACGTGGGGGGGCCGACCATGGCGGTGATTGCCGATCGTTGTCCTCAGATCCAGGTCACGGTTGTTGATCTCAACGCCGAGCGGATTGCCGCCTGGAACGACGCCGACCTTTCGATGCTGCCCGTTTATGAACCGGGTCTCGATGCGGTGGTGGGCCGGGCTCGGGGTCGCAATCTCCACTTCACCACCGAGGTGGACGCTGCCATCGCCGCCGCTGACATGATCTTCCTGTCGGTGAACACCCCAACCAAGACCCGCGGCGTCGGGGCTGGTCAGGCCAGCGATCTGCGCTGGATTGAGGCCTCGGCTCGCCAGGTGGCGGCCGCCTCCCAGGGCCACACGATCGTGGTGGAGAAGAGCACCCTGCCCGTGCGCACGGCCGAAGCCGTCAAGGCGATCCTGAGCGGCGCCCAGGGGGGTGGCGGCGGCAAGACCTTCTCGGTGCTCTCCAACCCCGAATTCCTGGCGGAGGGCACCGCCATCACCGATCTGGAAAATCCCGATCGGGTGCTGATCGGTGGTGAGGATGCTGGGGCGATCGATGCCCTGGCCAGCGTGTATGGCCATTGGGTGTCCGAGGAGCGGATCCTGCGCACCAACCTCTGGAGCAGCGAGCTCTCCAAGCTCACCGCCAACGCTTTCCTGGCTCAGCGGATCTCTTCGATCAACAGCATCGCCGCCCTTTGCGAGGCCACCGGCGCCGATGTGCGGGAGGTGGGCCGGGCGATCGGCACCGACAGCCGCATCGGCCCGAAGTTCCTGCAGGCCGGCCCCGGTTTCGGCGGCAGCTGCTTCCAGAAGGACATCCTCAACCTTGTGTATCTGTGCCGCCACTACGGCCTGGAGGAGGCGGCTTCCTACTGGGAGAGCGTGGTGGGGCTGAACACCTGGCAGCAGCAGCGGATCGCCCGGCTGGTGGTGAACAGCCTGTTCGGCACCGTGAGCGGCAAGAGGCTGGCGGTGCTCGGCTTTGCTTTCAAGGCCGACACCAACGACACTCGCGAGGCCCCGGCGATCCGCATTTGCCGTGATCTGATCGAGGAGGGTGCTCAGCTGGCGATCGTGGATCCCAAGGTGGAAGCCGCCCAGATCGCCCGGGATCTGGAGCGCTCACCCGTGGGGGCCGACGTGGCCGCAGGTTCCCGTCCGATCGGCGCCGACGGCAGTTGGCTGGCGGCGGGCACACCGCTTGAGGCGGCCCGCGGCGCCGATGCGGTGCTGATCCTCACCGAATGGCGCGACTACCGCCAGCTCGACTGGGCGTCGATTGCCGGGGTGATGCGCCGGCCGGCCTGGGTGTTCGATGCTCGCGCCGTGGCGGATGCAGCTGCTGCCCGCGCCGCCGGTTTGAATGTTTGGACCGTGGGGGAAGGCTGAGATGGCACGCCGCAATCTCGTCACCGGTGGAGCCGGCTTCCTTGGTTCCCACCTGATCGACCGGCTGATGAATGCCGGTGAAGAGGTGATCTGCCTCGATAACTACTACACCGGCCGCAAGGACAACATCCGCCACTGGCTCGGCCATCCCGATTTCGAGCTGGTGCGCCACGACGTGACCGATCCGATCCGCCTCGAGGTGGATCGCATCTGGCACCTCGCCTGTCCTGCCTCACCGGTGCACTACCAGTTCAACCCGATCAAGACCGCCAAGACCAGCTTCCTGGGCACCTACAACATGCTCGGCCTGGCAAGGCGTGTGGGCGCGCGGCTGCTGCTGGCCAGCACCAGCGAGGTGTACGGCGATCCGGAAGTGCATCCCCAGCCCGAGAGCTACCGGGGTTGCGTCAACACGATCGGCATCCGCTCCTGCTACGACGAGGGCAAGCGCATCGCCGAAACCCTCTGTTTCGACTACCAGCGCATGCACGGCACGGAGATCCGCGTGATGCGCATCTTCAACACCTACGGCCCCCGCATGCTGCCCGATGACGGCCGGGTGGTGAGCAATTTCATCGTGCAGGCCCTCAAGGGTGAGCCTCTCACCCTCTACGGCGATGGCAGCCAGACCCGTTCCTTCTGCTACGCCGACGATCTGATTGAGGGCATGATCCGCCTGATGAATGGCGATCACACCGGTCCGATCAACATCGGTAATCCGGGTGAATTCACCATCCGCCAGTTGGCCGAACTGGTGCGGGATCGCATCAACCCTTCCTTGGAGCTCGTTTGCCGGCCGTTGCCTCAGGACGATCCCTTGCAGCGCCAGCCGGTGATCGACCTCGCCCGCCGCGAGCTGGGCTGGGAGCCGAAGGTGAGCCTGGAGCAGGGCCTCGAGCCCACGATCGCCTACTTCCGCGAGCGGCTGGCCCGGGCTTGATGACCGGCTCCGTTCTTGTCACCGGGGCGGCCGGCTTCATCGGTGCGGCCGTGGTGCAGCGGCTGCTGGCTCGCGGTGATCGGGTGGTAGGCCTTGACAACCTCAACGCCTACTATGACCCCGCCCTCAAACGGGCGCGCCTGGAGCGGCTGGAGGCCGCCGCCCAGCCAGGGCAGTTCCGTTTTGCAGAGCTCGATGTGGCCGATGCCGGGGCCCTCTCGGCGTTGGTGGCCGCCGAGATCACGGATCGGGTCATCCATCTGGCTGCCCAGGCGGGGGTGCGCTATTCGATCGAGAATCCCGCCGTTTATATCCAGAGCAATCTGGTGGGCTTCGGGGCGGTGCTGGAGGCCTGCCGCCATCAGGGCGTCGCCCATCTGGTGTACGCCTCCAGCAGCTCGGTGTACGGCGGCAACCGTCAGATGCCCTTCTCGGAGCAACACGCGGTGAACCATCCGGTGAGCTTGTATGCGGCCACCAAAAAGGCCAACGAACTGATGGCCCACACCTACAGCCATCTCTACGGCCTGCCGGCCACGGGCCTGCGCTTCTTCACCGTGTACGGCCCCTGGGGCCGGCCTGACATGGCGCCGATGCTGTTCGCCCGGGCCATTCTGGCGGGTGAGCCGATCCGGGTGTTCAACCAGGGCCGCATGCAGCGGGATTTCACCTACATCGATGACATCGCCGAGGGGGTGATCCGCTGCCTTGACAAGCCGGCCACTGCAGATCTGTACTTCGATCCGCTCCATCCCGATCCGGCGACGGCCGCCGTGCCCCACCGGCTGTTCAACATCGGCAACAGCCAGCCGATTGAGCTGCTGCGCTTTATCGAGGTGCTCGAGCAAGCCCTAGGCCGCGAAGCGATCCGCGATCTGCAGCCGATGCAGCCCGGTGATGTGCCCGCCACCGCCGCCGACACCTCGGCCCTGGAGGCGTGGGTGGGGTTCAGGCCCATCACGCCGATTGAAACCGGAGTGGAACGGTTCGCGGCATGGTATCGGGGCTATTTCGGTGGCTGAAGTTCAGAGCATTCTGTTGCACCGAGTCGGTCCCTCCGCGGATCTCAGGCCTGTCGCTGCCTCTTAGGGCTTGACCGAGAAACCCTTGAATAAGCAAGGGTCTCAAGAATTTGATCAGTCTGTCTTGAGGTCCTCTTCTGGGCAGGCCATCAATGTGCGTCGCTGATTGCCTTGCTGTGAGCGAACGCTCGCTCCTTGCTCATGCTTGCCTTCGGCGCGTTAATGATTTGTTTTGCAGCTTGTTGAAGCAGTTGCTTGTAAGCTGTGCCAGATAGGGATGCAAGCTCGGTGGCGATGTCTGTTGATGGACTGAAAGCGCTGCTTGGTCCAGTCTTGCCCCATAGAGATTGGGATGATTTCCAAGGTTTATGGGGTGAGTTGGTATCGCTCATGGGCTTGATAAAGAGCAGGTTTTCATGGCTGGGAGCTGATTGTCATCTCTGGGTGTGTGTTTCCAAGATGCATATCTTGTTCGCAGCGACACGTTCTGCAGGGGTCGACCGCAAGCATATTTTTTGCCCCCCCCATTGCCCATCGACAAGTTTTTCGAATAGCTTTGGCTTGAACTATTCTGGCTATTCTCATTCTGGGTTGCTTGGTTCTATTGTAGTGGCTTTTGTCAGGTGCCAGAGGATCACTGTATTTGTTCCCCACATTTCCTTGGCCATTGCAGATCGTGATGGAGTGCGGCTGTTGTGGCGATTGCATGCCATGGGATTCGTGCGTTTTTATGATGATGGCATGACGGCAATATCAAGTCGAACGGTGCTTTACCAAAGTGCTTTTCTTCCGCAGGGAGTCCCTGTGGACTCCTGGAATTATCACTGGCTTTCGCCATCTCGTGCCGCCAGATCGGCAGATCTGAGCTGCGCGCATCGGGCATTGGTCAGGGCATGTCTTGATATTGATTTGTTCAGCATTGGTCATGTGAAGCCTCTCGAATATGAAAGCGAAGCCAAGTCAATGCCCGTGGATGAGTCGGGCATTATTAACATTATTCTTGCGTCCAATTGGATCGACCACGACGTGTTAAGCGCCGAGCTGCATCGCTCGGAAGTGGAGATTGCCGATGCGGTCTATATTCCGCATTACAATGTAAATAAAAATTCGGAGCTTTTCCTGAGCACTTGCATTGTCCCGCGCTGCTATCTTCCTGAGTTATTCCTGGCGAGATTGTTTGAGGTGCAACGCTGCCGCCTCTTTTTTGGCGTAACATCAACATCCGTTTACTTCTGTGAGTTGCTCCATAGAGGTGAGCTTTTGCCGTTTGAGCCTGTTTTTGTCGGCAGCCGCAGGTTGGCCTATTGAGGAAGAGCGTGGCGGCGAATGGGATGATTACGTCAAAGTTCTCTCAAGTTACGGTATCTTCCCGCCGATTTCGCTATCTTCTGACCAGGGTCATAGCTCCTGATGCTTGGCGCCCCCTGAAGTTTTCCGGCAAGAGCGATCTCGAGATCCGTCTTGCTGCTTTTGATTTCAGGAAGCGATGCTTTCGTGAATGCCACTGGAGAACCATATCTTGTCAACAAGCAAATGCCGTAGATATTCGTTTCTGCTGTGAAGCCCACGATTTATTCAAGCTATAGGCCTTGTTTGGCTTGAGGGCCTGGTAATTTCGGAGGGCTGAATCGGGAATAGTTGTGATGTCGCCATCCGAGCTGTGCTGCGTGCTTCTGCGCAGAAGCTCCTGAGGCCTCAGCTCTTGATGAGCAATCAAACTGCGGAGGCCTGCCAGCAGCTTGAGTTGAGCCGAGTCATTGATTTGCATGATGGCCTTTCTGTTAATTCGGTCAGGCCCAGAGAACCGTCTTGAGCTGGGGAATAGGTATAGATCGTCGATGCGGCACACCCGGCCATCAACAGCCCGTCAGGGATTGTTCACTCGGTATGGCTCAGTGTCTCTGGCGCTAACCCCACAAGGCACACTGGGGGGTCGTTGCGCCCCTCGCATTGGAATCGCTGCAGAGCCTGCGCGGCATGGTGGACCTTCTGCCCGAGCGGACCCCCCTCTGGCAGCGGATTGAGGCCACGGCCCGCGAGCACTTCCGCCGCGCCGCCATCGGCGAGATCCGTACGCCTCTGCTGGAGGTCACCGAGCTGTTTGCTCGCGGCATCGGCGAGGCCACCGATGTGGTGGGCAAGGAGATGTACACCTTCCTCGATCGGGGCGACCGCAGCTGCACCCTGCGCCCGGAGGGCACCGCCTCGGTGGTGCGGGCGGCGATCCAGCACGGACTGCTCGCCCAGGGGCCACAGCGCCTCTGGTATGGCGGGCCGATGTTCCGCTATGAGCGTCCTCAGGCCGGCCGCCAGCGCCAGTTCCACCAGATCGGTGTGGAATTGCTGGGGGTGGCGGATCCCGGCAGCGATGCCGAGGCGATCTCCATCGCCTGGGACCTGCTTGCCGAGCTGGGGCTGGGCGGCCTGCAGCTGGAGATCAATTCGCTCGGCACCCCGGAGGATCGGCATCGCTACCGCGCCGAGCTGGTGGCCTGGCTGGAGGCCCATCACGATCAGCTCGATCCCGATTCTCAGCAACGCATCAGCACCAACCCGTTGCGGGTGCTGGATTCCAAGAACCTCGCCACCCAGGCACTCTTGGCCGGAGCCCCCACCCTGGCCGATGCCTTAGCGGGCGAGAGCCACGAGCGTTTCGCTCGGGTGCGGCAGGCCCTGGAGGCCCTGGGCATTCCCTTCGTGCTCAATCCTCGCCTGGTGCGCGGCCTCGATTATTACGGCCACACCGCCTTTGAGATCACCAGCAACCAGCTCGGCGCCCAGGCCACGGTGTGCGGCGGCGGCCGCTACGACGGGCTGGTGGACGAACTGGGTGGGCCGGCGACCCCGGCGGTGGGCTGGGCGCTTGGGATGGAGCGGTTGGTGCTGCTGCTCAGCCAGGTGGCGGCCGGTCAAGCTGCCGCCGATGCCCCGGATCTCTATGTGATAAGCCGCGGCGAGCTTGCTGAGGCTCAGGCCCTAGTGCTCACCCGCTTGGCCCGTCAGGCTGGACTGGCAGCGGAGCGGGATGCCAGTGGCTCGGCCTTCGGCAAGCAGTTCAAGCGGGCCGACCGCAGCGGCGCCCCCTGGGCGGCCGTGATCGGCGACAGCGAGGCGGTCCAAGGTGTGGTGGTGCTCAAGGATCTGCGGGGGGAGCAACCCGAGCGCCAGCTGCCTGTGTTGCAGCTGGTTGCACTTGTGAAGGAGAGCCTCGCGAAGCCATCTCGGTAGCCCTGAGCCGCCCGGCTGACCCCTCACACGAGAGCAACCCCCGCCTGCTCGAGCTTGATCCCCCGCAGGTGCCCTCCTGTGGGGCCGCTGATCTCAACGCTCTGCCCATGGAGGGCCGGGCTACACACATCAGTTAACAGCTACAAAAAAAGCGCTCCATGGGGAGCGCTGAGCGTGTGAGGTGGTGGAGGACAGGCCAGGATCAGGCCGAACCCACTCCCACGTAGGCGCCATAGAAGAAGAGGCCCACCACGAAGATCACAGCCATGCCTCCGGCGGTGGCGACCAACCAGAGCGGGAGCACGCCTTCGGTCCAGCGGCTTTTCCAGGCCACGGCGGGACGGCCGTCGGGAAGACGATCCGGAATCCGGCCATCAGGGAGAGAGGATTTTTTACCGCTCATCGAAGAACCTCGTGGTCAGAGATCAGTTGAAGAAGTAGCTGGTGAACAGCACGCCGGTCACGAAGATCAGCAGCAGACCCAGGTAGAGACTGGTGCGGTTCAGCTCAACCGGCAGGTTGTTGGGATTCTGGTTGCGTTGCAGGCCCATGGGATCAGCGGCGGACGAACTGCATAGCCGCCAGCGCTCCCAAGAAGAAGACCGTGGGAATGCCGAGGGCGTGAATGGAAAGCCAGCGCACCGTGAAGATCGGGTAGTTGCGCGGCGTGGTGGGGGCGGTGGATTGGGTCATCGCTTATGGCAGGCGCTGGTCGAGCTGGGTTTTGGCCTGGTAGCGCTGGCTCACAACCGGAGCCTTGCTCTCCTGGGCCTGGAAGTAGGCGTCGGGGCGGGGCGTACCGAAGGCGTCGTAAGCCAGACCGGTGGACACGAACAGGAAGCCGGCCAGAAAAATGGCGGGCAGGGTCACCGCGTGGATCACCCAGTAGCGGATGCTCGTGATGATTTCGAAGAACGGACGTTCTCCCGTAGAGCCGGCAGCCATGGCACCAAGCATTCAGCCCGACGATCCTAGGGGTCGGGCCGCGGGGCCCGAGGACAGGGCGGGGGGTTGGTTACAGAGGGATGCAGTTGCGCCCTGAGCCCCCGCCGCGGCTCACCCCACCCAGCGCAGCAGGCAGCCCCGTTCGCCCAGCACGAAACCTTTCCCGTCGGGCGTGAAGGCGATCCGGGTGAAGTTGCTGGCCTGTTCGGCCCCCACCGGATCCTTCTGCCAGCTCTTGCCCCCATCGGCACTCACCAGCAGGGTGCCGCTGCCCCCGCCTGTCCAGATGGCTCCCTGGGGATCCCAGGCCAGGTCGAGGTAGCCGAAGCCGTTGGTGATTGGAATCACGGGCTTGCTCCAGGCCTCGGCATCGGCGGGATCGGCGTTGAAGCGGAGCTGGGCGCCGCGGGCCACCATCCAGAGGCCGCCCTCGGGCTGGAAGCCCATCGACTGCAGCCTCTGGCTGCTCACCCGTTGGTGCGGCTGCCAGGTGGGCTGCCCAGGATCCCAGGTGGCGTAGAAGTTGCCCAGGCCGCTCACGCTCACATAACGGCCGTCATCGGCACGGCGCAGGTCGCGCACGGCGCCGGCGGCATCGCTCACCAGGGCCTGCCAGCTGGCACCTGAATCGGCGGTGCGGTACACGGCTCCCACGTTGGTGGCCAGTTCGGCCTGCTTCGCTCCCAGGGCCGTCACCAGATAGGGCTCACCGGGCAGCTTGGTGTCAAGGAACAGTCGGGTCCAGCTCTGACCCCGGTCGGTGCTGTGGAGCAATAGGCCGGGCTGGCCCACGATCCAGCCCTCATCTCCCTGGAAATCGATGCTGATCAGGCGGAAGTTCTCTTCGGCGGGCAGGTCGAGAGCCCGCTCCTCCCAGGTGGCACCGCCATCGTCGGTTTCCATGATCAGGCGGTTGCTGCCCACCAGGAAGCCGTGCTTGGCATCGCTGAAGGCCAGATCCAGGGGATTGGAGCGGGTGGCCAGGGGCACGGATTGCCAGGGGCTGATGGCGGCCACGGGGAGGCCGGTGCTCACGCAGCTGGAGAGCCCCAGACCCATGGCCACCAGCAGCACCAGGCTGACAAGGGGGGTGAGCAGTCGGCGCAGGAATGGGCGGGTCACGGAATCAGCGCAGGGAGTAAAGGGAAAGGAAGAAGGCGATCGCCAGGGCGAAGGCGCCGAAGATCAGCACGTTCTTCTGGCCGGGTGTCAGGCGGTTCACGCCGAGGCCGAAGTTGAGGTTTTCCTCGAAGCCGCTCGGTTTGTTGCGGGGGCCGATGTCCTTGAAGGCCCCCACCCTGCTGCGGCACACCGGGCAGCGGAAGCTGACCGGATTGAGCTCCATGAACGGGGTGCCGGCCTCAATGGCGAGTTTCCTCACCCCTTCAGCCGGGTCGTACACAAAACCGCAGCTGCGGCACTCGAAGCGGTGGGTAGCCGGATCGCTGGCCGGAGCTGTGGAGGCTTCGGCAGAGGGGGCGGCTTCGGTCGGGGTGATGGCAGGGCCGGTGGAAGCGGGGCTGGAGGCCACATCCGCTTCGGCGGAGGCCGAAACCGGAGCATGAGTTTCGGTTGGGCCCGAACTCTCCGCCTGCTCCACCGTCACCTCAACTGTGGCCTCGACTGTCGCCTCGGCCTGCGCCTCGACTGGCCGGGAGGCATCGGGTGGGCTCCCTGCCGGTGTTTCGCTGCTCATCCGGTGGCCGACGTGGGCCATTGACTCTATCGAGGCTCCCTGGCCCCCCGCCTAGCCCTCACTCGTCCCCGTCCTCCCGCGCACTCGGATCCGTCACCGTTGGTCGCCGTGGCGTGTGGCCAGCAGGCTGTCTCCGAGCTCTTCTGCTCCACCCTCTTCCGTTCCATCCCGCTGGTCCCTGTTCCGCCTCGCACCACGCTCCCCCGGTGTTGTGGTGGCGATCCCTTCGGCAGGCTCCGGTCGAAGGTGCCAGACTGCCCCCCACGCTCGATCTGCCCGCATGTTCGTGCTCCCCGGCTACGACGCCTTTCTGGGCTTTCTGCTGATCTCAGCGGCGGTTCCGGTGCTGGCGCTCGTCAGCAACAAGCTGCTCTCCCCCAGCAGCCGCAAGGGCGAGCGGGAGCTCACCTATGAATCCGGCATGGAGCCGATCGGCGGTGCATGGATTCAGTTCAATATCCGGTACTACATGTTCGCCCTGGTCTTCGTGATCTTCGACGTTGAGACCGTGTTTCTCTATCCATGGGCCGTGGCCTTCCACCGCCTCGGCCTGCTGGCCTTCATTGAGGCCCTGATTTTTATCGCCATCCTGGTGGTGGCCCTGGCCTACGCCTGGCGCAAGGGCGCCCTTGAGTGGAACTGACCCGCCGCGAGCCATGACCCTCACCCCCTCCTCCCCTTCCACCGGCGACACGTCCCTCACGGCGGCCGCCCTCCGCGATGTCCGGGCTGCCAGCTGCGGCCCGGTGGGTGCGCCCACGGTCACCTCGGATCTTTCCGAGAACGTGATCCTCACCAGTCTGGACGACCTCCACAACTGGGCCCGGCTCAGCAGCCTGTGGCCGCTGCTCTACGGCACCGCCTGCTGCTTTATTGAATTTGCCGCCCTGATCGGCTCCCGTTTCGACTTCGACCGCTTCGGCCTGGTGCCCCGCTCCAGCCCACGCCAGGCCGACCTGCTCATCGTGGCCGGCACGGTGACCATGAAGATGGGCCCGGCCCTGGTGCGGCTCTACGAGCAGATGCCCGAGCCCAAATATGTGATCGCCATGGGGGCCTGCACGATCACCGGCGGCATGTTTTCAGCCGATTCCACCACCGCCGTGCGCGGCGTGGACAAGCTGATCCCGGTGGATCTCTATCTCCCCGGCTGCCCGCCCCGCCCCGAGGCGATCTTTGATGCGGTGATCAAGCTGCGCAAGAAGGTGGGCAACGAGGCCTTGGCCGAGCGCGGCAAGCTGCTGCCGACGCACCGCTACACCACGATTCCCCACCAGCTCAAGGCGGTGGCCCCGATCGTGGATGGGCGCTATTTGCGAGCCGAAACCCAGCAGGCAGCCCTGGCGGCGGCGGCGGGCCTGCCCCTCGGCGGTCTCCAGGCAACGGAGAAGGACAGGCTGGAGACAGCTGCAGGATCGTCTGTCGAGGGAGGGCAGAGCTAATCACTTGGAGTTTCTCGGTCGGCTTGTCATGAACGGTGCTGCACCGCCTGTCCTGAATTCCCCCCTCCAGCCGGTTTCAATCGCTCCACCTGATTGCGGTCAGACCGTCCCACCGCCTCCGGGCTGAACCGATTCAACTCTCGTCTTCAGCCCACCCAGACCCGTCATCCGCGACTCCAGTCCACCGACGCCACTTCGAGTCCTTTTCCCACCGCCCCTCACGCCCCCTGAGCCATGCCTGAAGAAGCCGCTGCCGTCACCCCCGCCGCTCCGGCGCCTGGCCCGGTGAGCACCTGGTTGAACCAGCAGGGCTTCGAGCATGCGGTGCTGCCCGCCGATCACCTGGGGGTGGAGGTTCTGGGCATCGAACCGGCGTTTCTGCCGCTGATCGCCACGGCCCTGAAGGCCAGTGGCTTCGACTATCTCCAGTGTCAGGGCGGTTACGACGAAGGCCCCGGCGGCCGCCTGGTCAGCTTTTACCACCTGATCAAGCTGGCGAGCCTGGCCGATCGCATCGCCCCCGCCAGCGCCAAGGCCGGCACCAACCAGCCGATCCCGGCCGATCTGCGGCCCGAGGAGGTGCGTCTCAAGGTGTTTCTCCCCCGCGATGGCGCCCTCACCATCCCCAGCCTTTACGGCTTGTTCCGGGGCGCGGACTGGCAGGAACGTGAAACCTTCGACATGTTCGGCATCCGCTATGAGGGCCACCCCCATCCCAAGCGGCTGTTGATGCCTGAGGACTGGAAGGGCTGGCCGTTGCGCAAGGATTATGTGCAGCCTGATTTCTATGAGATGCAGGATGCATATTAGCGATTAGCGGCTGAGCGGAAATCCTCTCCCCCGCCATTGTCCTTTATCCTTTCGTTTATTAAGGGCGTGATTATTTTTTCGGGTCTTTGATGCTGTGGGGTTGTAATTTGAGGCTATGTTTGAAACTGGCCTTAAATGTTTGCCATCGATTAATCCAGTTGTAAACGCCGGGGAAATAATATCGCCTTAGCCGATCTGAGCATATTAGCCGCATGGGCAGTGCTAGCGCCAGTGGACCGCTGAGATATAGCGCCGATAGGCGCTCAAAAAGATTGGGTTGAAGACGATGGATGGATTGGATGTAAATCCAATCCCAGCCTGGATTGAGGGCTCTTTGGGGCCAGCTTGTCTGCTGCTTGAGGCTGGGGTGCTTAGTTATTAGGCTTACGACTCGATCAAATTCTTGGACTTGGCAAATCTCTTTTTGCTTGGAACTGGAAATGGTTCGGGTTGTGGAAAGATGATAGCGATACCAGGAATCTTCTGCTTGGCTGAAGCTGACTGAGCCGTTGCTTGAGAGAAGATAGTGCATCCAGAAAAGCCAGTCACCTACTGAGCGAAAGGATTGAAGGCTGTTTCTGATCGAGAGGCAGTTTAGGGCTGTGTTGCGCTCAATTATGGCGGCGCTGGCATTGGGGATCATATTAGCATTGATTAGGTAATGCTTGCAGAATTGATCGCTTGGCATCGAGAAATCAACTTTCCATTGGTGGGCATCGAAGTTATCGGGCCAGTAGGTAATCCCAGGTATTGATTGGCTTAGCTCGTCAATGGGGCGGGATCGGCAGTAGCTTAGCGAGGCTCCTTGCCGCATACAATGCACCCTATTGGCTAGAAAGTCAGGAGAGCAAGAGTCGTCGGATTCCGCAATCCACAGATAACGGCCACGGGCTTGAAGGATTCCCTTCAGCCATTGGCTGCAGGGGGAGCCAGAGTTTCTCTCGTTGATGATGAGCTGATGGGGAAAATCGGCCAGGTCGGCGCGGATCACGCTCAGGGAATGATCGCTTGAGGCATCATCCAGGACGATAAGCTCGTAATCCTGGAATGTTTGATTGCGGATTGAAGCGAGCCGTTCGGCCAAAAAGGGTGCATGATTGTAATTTGGAACAATGACGCTTACAAGGGGGCTTTGATCACCGGATTGTGATTTGCTGATGTTAGCCATCATTATTGGCTGTGATTACCTTCCAGCGCACGTTTCGTTTGCTCTAAGTACTGGGTGCCCCAACGCTGATCTGGCTCAAGATGGTTGCCTTCAGCCCACTCATTCCAGGCATTAATGAAGATCAAAGGCTCCGGCAGATTCATTGCATCCATGCGATTGATCGTGCGAGATAGCCATTCTCCATAAATTTCAGGCTTCGCATCATTAAGGATCAATCCACCCCACCTTCGTCTTGCCGTATTGTCCCAGGATGGAGTCACGCATGGGAACTGTGTGTAGGGTGGTATTGGTTTCTTCAAGGCAAGCTCACATAATTCCATATAGTCGAAAATTTGGTGAACTATTTTGGCTGGCGTCTCGTTTTTCCATTTTCCTTTCAGTTTTTCTTTGATGGAGGGGTTGAGCTTTGTGAGCTGTTGGAGCTCAGACAAGGATGGCTGAAACTCCATTGCCGCATCAAAGCCAATCTCGCGTGGATCATTGATATTATGGGCTTGTACTAAAATAAGATAAATATCCTCAAACCCATGCTTCTTGATTTCAGAACGCCATGCCTTTGCGGTTCTGTCTGGATCAGGCAGGTCGCTCACGTTGTAAACAATGAAGATCGGTTTTCCTTCGACACGAATATATCGCTTGTCTTGAAAAGCAGGTATTAGGCTCTGAAGATGGGCAACATCGTCGGATTCGCAGTAGTCTTGGTTCAGCAGGATTTCTTGGTCTTGTCCATCCCAGCGTCGTGTCCAGTTTTCATTTGCCCAACAGAGACAGAATGGAAAATCTGGTTCGCCCGTCTCAAGGACTTCCTGAAACGGACGCTCGAGGATGCGTCTTCCATTGAACCAGTAATGGTAATAACAAAAACCATAGATACCATGCTCCTGCGCTAGCTTGGCTTGCGCTATGCGTGTCTCTGAAACCCGCAGATCGTAGAAGCCAAGATCAGCCGGCAAATGCGGTTGATAATGTCCTTGATACAAGGGTCGGGCATTGACCACATTTCGCCATTCGGTGAAACCTTTGCCCCACCACAAATCATTTTCTGGAATAGGGTGAAACTGGGGCAAGTAAATGGCAATTGCTTTAAGGTCGTTCATCGGGCAATTGTAAACAGATGGTGTTCAAGTCTGTCAATGGCATCATGCACGGACCATTGTTTGACAACATGATTTCTTGCTTGTATGCCAAAGCTATTCGCATAATCTAGATTTTCTGTAAATCGAACAATATGTTCAGCCAGTTCCTCGGGACAGTTGTCAGTAGTGGTGAAGCCATTAATGCCTTGGATGATGGTTTCGCGCACTCCCCCTTCGCCAATGGCAACGACAGCAGTGCCGCATGCATTGGCTTCCAGAGGTGTAAGGCCAAATGGTTCAAGATGCGATGTGTACAAGAAGCAGGCCGCTTCACCCATTGCGGCATAGAGCTCTTGATCTGAAACAAGGACTCGGAGGCCTAGGTTAACGTTGAGTTGATCGGCTAATTGCAGCAATGAAGCCTTATAATCTTCATCGGCAAAGTTCCCGATCCAAAGTAAATCTGGCCTTGTTGACTTTGGAATTAGCGAGATTGCGCGAATGGCAGCCGGTATGCGTTTCGTGTAATGGATAGAGCCTACGCCAATGACGTAGGGGCGCTTTTCTGATTTGGGAGGCTTTATTGAATCGCTATCAATGCCTAAATAGCACACCTTGGACTCCAAGTTGTAAGCCCTTAGGATGCTTTCGCGGCTAAATTGGGAATTGCAAAGAATTTGAGTGAAGGAGCTGGCCCAAATTAGTTCTTCTGTAGCTTGCAAGCGATGAGAGTAGTTGACATGCAAATTTCTGTATTTTTCTGCCAGCCTCTTGATCGGGTTGCGTGGGTGCGCAGTCGGTATGTTTGGCAGCAGCCAGGGAAGCCTAGGGCTCGCTTCGTAGAGCGGCCTGTAGGGCTCTTGTAGATAGCTTACTGAAGGAAGATCTGCATAGCAGCCTATGGCTGAGTTGTATGTAAATTGACATGAGTTGGCGAACAGAATATCGCAACCTCTCTTGTTAATTAAGGCGGAGCATTCAGCGGCGTGACTCTTCATCGTTTCGATGGTCTGTATTCTGTATTCAGCTTCTGGGGATCTGAGGTGTGCTGTTAGCTTTTCTGCCGCACCTTTCTTCCCGTCTCGGCTGGGTAGGGGAAGAATGGTTTCGGATGCCCCAAATGGCCGAAGAGGCAGATAGTCTTGATCGGAAGCAGAGGTTGAATACAGATGAATTTCGTGACCCTTCGAATGCAGGCCTTTCACGTGCATATGAAGGGCTCTTTTGCGCCACCAGTTAGTAGATTATGCCAGACGGCTATTTTCATCGCTTTTGGTTGGATGTTGAGGTGTCTAGATCTTTGCTTCCAACCTGCTCCTTCCATAGCGCTGCATAAAGCCCGCCGTTATTAACTAGTTCGTGGTGAGTGCCACGCTCAATCACCATCCCTTTGTCGAGAACACAGATCAGATCTGCCTTCACAATTGTGCTGAGTCTGTGGGCAATTACGAGCACTGTATGCCTACCTTCAAACTGATCGATTGCTTGCTGAACGAGCCGTTCGCTCTGGGTGTCCAAGGCACTGGTGGCTTCGTCAAGGATCAGGAGTTCCGGATCTCTGAGGATCGCTCTGGCGAGGGAGAGGCGTTGGCGTTGGCCGCCACTCAAGCGATAACCCCGTTCGCCGATCATGGTGTCATAGGCATCCGGCAGGGCCTCAATGAAGCCTGCGGCCTGGGCTTTTTCTGCAGCTGCAACAATATCGGCTTCAGTGGCATTGGGCGTGCCATAGCTGATGTTGTCAGCAATGCTGGCATTGAACAGGAAGGTGTCCTGGCTCACCACGCCAAGGTGCTGTTGCCAGGAAATCAGATCGAGTTCGGGGAGCGGAGTGCCATCGATGAGGATCCGGCCCTCCGTGGGGTCGTAAAGACCACAGAGGAGATCGGCAATGGAGCTTTTCCCGGCTCCGCTGCTTCCCACCAGCGCCACTGTGCTGCCACGGTTCAGTTCAAGATTAATGCAACTCAGAGCGGCTGGGAGATCGGGAGCGTATTGCAGCCCCACATCACGAAGAATGATCGAATCATGCAGTGTGCTGAAGGGTCGGCCTCCCCGACGGCGAAATTGCTTGTCATTCGGTTCAAGCAATCGGTTCAGCTGATCGAGCGAGGCTGCATTGGCATTGAGCGTCCCGGTGACGGAAGCAATGGCTCCAAAACTATTGGTCAGCCGTTGAAGGGCCACCACGAAGGTCACCAGGCTGGGTAGGACTCCCGAACTCCGGTTGCCGAACAGCACCAGGCTCAACCCAGCAATCCCGGCGATCATTAGCATCGGGAGGAATGTGTTGATTGGACCAGGCACCGCTCCAAGGAGTGTGGTGGCCCTGCTGTTGGCTTCAATAGCCCCGGAACGTGCATAGACGTTTTGATCGGCGATGTCGAGTTGACCGTTGGAGTGAAGCAGCCTCAGGCCTTGGATATTTTCGGTGATCGTGCCCGAGAGTTCCCGAGCAAGTTCAGTGCCGATGAAGGAATAGCGGCGCAGACGTGGCAGGAGTTGCTGCTGCACCAGACTTAAAACACCACCCATCGTCAGGGCTGCCACCAACAGCCAAGGAGACAAGCTCACGAGAACCACCAAATAGGTGAGAGTCATCAACACGTTGAGGATTAGGTTGCTCAGCGCATTGATCTCGGTCATCACGGCGGTTGGCCCGTTTCCGCCTACATAGAGGAGATCTCCCACTCGGAATCGGCTGGCACAGGAGAAACTGAGGCTCAGGATGTGCGAGTGAATCATCGCCATCAACCTGGAGGAGGTTCGGGCGTTGTAGTAGCCAAGAGCGATCGATGCCAGGTACATCGAAACGCTTTGCGCCAGCTTCAAAAGCACAGCAGCAGCCAGCAAGATCAAAAATAGCTCCCTGCGTGGCAGCGCGTTCAAAGCTGCCGCGACCTGGGGTAGGGCTCCAAGGAAACCTTGGCTACTCCAGGTCATGGCCTCATTTACCGGCTTGGAAAGCACATCGACGGCGAAGAAAACCACGCCGAGGGTTGCCCCTTCGGCAGCGGCCTGCAGCAGATTGGCGATCATGCCGAAGCTCAACACGCGCCATTCCTGACGTGCTGTCTGGCGGATCAGCCTTGAGGCCGGCCTTGGATCACGCAGGGGGGCAAGGCCGTGCCGGACCAGGCGTTGCAGTAGTCGTCGCGGGTGGGCCAATCAATTTCCTGGTTAAGTCCAGTTTCATGCACTCGACCCTTTATACAACGGCTTCAGGGTTCACTAGGACAGTGCTGCGGGCTGTGCTGTGCCGGACCGTGGATGGTGTGCCTGATACGGCAGCCTTTGTGTTGACAGCGCAGGTTCTTTGGGTTGAATATCCCCCTGCTAGGAAGGGTCTGGATAACCCAGGACATGGGCCAGGTCACTGCATGAGACTCATGTCGCCGGCCTGATGGCGATTTCCGCCACGGGGTTGTCCAGACCTTCCCTAGCACTCCCTCTCCCCGTCTGATGAAAGCCGTGATTTTGGCCGGTGGGCTGGGCACCCGTATCAGCGAGGAGACCCACCTCAAGCCGAAACCGATGGTCCAGATCGGCGGGAGGCCGATTTTGTGGCACATCCTCAAGATCTACAGCAGCTTTGGGATCAACGAGTTTGTTATTTGTTGTGGTTACAAGGGCTATGTGATCAAGGAGTATTTCGCTAATTACTTCCTGCACATGAGTGATGTTACTTTCTACATGCGCACCAATGCGATGGAGGTTCATCAAGAAAATGCCGAGCCATGGGAGGTCACTCTGGTGGATACCGGGGAAGCCACCTTCACGGGTGGTCGCTTGAAGCGGGTGCAACGCTATGTGGGGGATGAAACATTTTGCTTCACCTATGGCGATGGAGTTGCCGACGTAGACCTCAGCGCCGTTGTCGCCACCCATCGCGCCTGCGGAAAACTAGCCACGCTCACCGCCGTTCAGCCGCCAGGACGCTATGGGGCATTGAATCTCGTGGAGGGTGATCAGGTGGCTGGGTTTCAAGAGAAGCCCCAAGGTGATGGCGGCTGGATCAACGGTGGTTTCTTTGTGCTCGAACCAGGCGTGTTTGACTACATCCATTCTGATTCCACTGCTTGGGAGGGAGATCCCCTACAGCGCTTGGCCGCCGAGGGGCAACTGCAGGCCCATCGCCATCAAGGCTTCTGGTATCCCATGGACACCGTGCGGGATCGGGTGCATCTGGAGGAGTTGTGGGAGAGCGGCAAGGCTCCCTGGAAGCTCTGGTGAATCCCGATCCTTCCTTTTGGCGCGGCCGGCGGGTGCTGCTCACGGGCCATACGGGCTTCAAGGGGAGCTGGCTGGCGCTGTGGCTTCTCAAACTCGGCGCCGAGGTTACCGGCCTGGCGCTCCCACCTGAGACCGAGCCCTGCCTGTTTGCCCAGCTCGGGCTAGATCAGCGGCTTGATCACCGCCTTGGCGACATCCGCGATGCTGCCGCACTCACGGAGCTTGTTGCGGAAATCCGCCCTGAGCTGGTGCTGCACCTGGCCGCCCAGCCCCTGGTGCGCCGCAGCTACGCCGAGCCCTCGGCCACCTGGGCCACGAATGTGATGGGCACTATCCATCTACTGGAGGCCCTGAGGCGCCTGGAGCAGCCCTGCACGGCGGTTCTGATCACCACCGACAAGGTCTACCGCAACAACGAGTGGCTCTACGGATACCGCGAAAACGACCCCCTCGGCGGCCACGACCCCTACAGCAGTAGCAAGGCGGCGGCGGAACTGGCGATCGCCAGTTGGCGCTCCAGCTTCTGCGGCACCCTGCTTCACCAGAGCCCCCATCTGCGTGTCGCAAGCGCCCGGGCCGGCAACGTGATCGGCGGGGGCGACTGGGCGGCCGACCGGATCGTTCCGGATGCGATGCGGGCCCTAGGGCGCGGAGAGCCAATTGGGGTGCGCAATCCGGCGGCCACCCGCCCCTGGCAGCACGTGCTGGAGCCCCTGGGCGGCTACCTACTGCTGGCGGAGCGGCTCAGTGCCGATCCCTCCCTGGCAGATGCCTTCAACTTCGGCCCCCAGCTGGACGCCAACCGCAGCGTGCGTGAGTTGGTGGAGGAGGCCCAGCGCCACTGGCCGGGGCGCTGGGAGGATCAGAGCGATCCGCAGGGCCCCCACGAGGCGAATCTGCTCAACTTGGTGACCGACAAGGCCCACCATCAACTGGCCTGGAGTCCCCGCTGGGATTTCATCACTACGGTGGAACGCACCGTGAGCTGGTATCGCCAGGTGCAGGAGGGGCAGACATCAGCTCTGGCCTCCTGCCTGGCGGATTTGGAGGCTTACGTGGAAGCTGATCCCCGCTGAGCTGCATCCCACCCCGATTGAGGGCGTGCTGGAGCTGCGTAGCCAGCCCTTTCCGACCATCGCGGTGCCTACCTCAATGCCTTTCGGGCTGCTGAGCCCGCTTTGCAGGAGGTCGTGGCAGAGAGGGGTGTCGCCCAGGTGAACCTGGGCCGCAGCGAAGCGATGGGGATGATCCCTGGTCTGCATCTGCTGGCGCCCACCCGACATCGAAACCGGAATTGCCCATGGTGGATTATGGGTCTTTTCTGACTCCATGCTGCGCTCCAGGATGTGACGGAGGCCTCGACCCTCGCAGGTTTCTCCGTAGGGTTGCGGGAGTCGATATTGATATCAGACACAATCGCAAGGCACTCGACGAGTATCCATTGCGCTTTAATTTGGCTTTGATTGAAGGATCAGCCATTGATCTCGCAATCATCAAGCTGGTGCGTGCCCACGCAGCCCCTGGGACATGACTAACATCCCCAAAACCTCTGTGCATGAGTAGCTGAAGCAACACAACACCCTGGGCTTGAAATTGATAACAAGCTTTTGATCCGTGTTGCACCAGTTGGGTATTAGATGTAGTCAGTTGAGGGGCCTATGATTGACGGATACGGTTTGTAGGCTTTTCTGGGCCAGCTTGACAGTGAATCACATGCTGTTTGCTGGGAACCTGCTGCGTCGGCCGGCCTTCTTGAAGTTGCGGCAGGATCAGTCTGAAGCGCTGCGGGTGGAGGAGGATCTGCTCGGTGCCGACGTGATCATGGTCAATGCCCTCTTCTTAGGCACCTACCCGGGCCTGACGGAGCCGATGCTGGCAAAGGAGATTGTCGTGATCCAGAACTTCTCCCGGGTCTGATGCGGCTGTTCCTCACCGGCGGCACCGGTTTCATTGGCTCCCACGTGCTCACGGCTGCTCTACTGGCGGGCCATGAGGTGCGAGTCCTGCGTCGCACTCCGTCTTCCGTTCCGGTGATAGCCATACCATCCCAGCCCCAGTGGTGCGAGGGTGATCTCCACACCCTCACGGCCTCCCAGCTTGATGGTGTGGACGCTGTTGTGCACCTGGCCTCGGCGGGGGTTAGCCCCAAAGGTAAGCCTGAAAAATGAGCTATTACCACTTTTCTGCCATTAAAATAAGCTTTATTCTCCCTAAGCTCAAGCTCGCCCTGATGTAGATTCCAGTGACCAAGATTGCATGTTTCGTCGCTTAGGATAGCCGTATCTGACTGGAAGTACATGTACAATAGGTTTAGCCATATCTGATCGACAAATTCAAATTCATGAAAGTTAGGTAAACCCGTGCCTTTCCGGTGGGTATATGCATGGCCATGGGCTTCTAGCCTCTCACTCAACCAATATGAGGCTTGTTCGGCAGTTGCTGATCGCTTCATGGCGACCACCCCTCCATTAAAAAGGCCACTTCTTAGGATGTTCTTTTCATGGGGGATTACATGCTCAATGTTGACAGGCCGAGTTGCATGGGGTGTGAGGACAATGCAGCTTGAATCCAGCGCCTGCCATACAGGGTCGAGCTCAGATAGTATTCCGATGTCACTATCCAACATGATCCATTTGTCAAAATCTCGCTTCGTTGCAAGATACTGATGGAAGCGCCCCCTAGTTACACATGCAAGTTCAAAAGGAAGGTATTCGCTTGCGAGTCGCAAGCGTTCCTCTTTCGTATAGATTGCGTCCCAGTAAATCCACTCCGGCCCTTCTGGTAGCTCTTTAGGCATGCAATCGGGTTCGCCGATTATCATGACAAGATACCTAGCTCCTGGATTGCTTTCTTTGATGTATGAATAAAGGGTTAATGCCTGTGGGACGTAGTTGCCTGTGATGATTGATGTGATCGCATGGTTTACGGTCGGCATTGCCTGAGTGCCTGAGTGGTTGGTTGGAGTGTGCTTCACGTGGGTGGGTTATGACGGCTCCTCGAGTGATACTTTTTGTTGTGATGAAGTAGTTCTCACACTTTAGTCGCTTGCCTCAATGAGTTCAATATCATGTGTCAGCAGACATGATGCAATGGCGCCTTTCGGAGTTTGCCAAGAGAGATGTTGCCCTTGCCTCCAATGACGCTGAACCCGTGGACACTGTGGAGGCGTTTCCCAACGCCTTCTCCGCAGTGGCGCTGAGATTGTTTACGATTCAGATGCCGCTTGGCTAGTCCGCAACCCTGCCCCACCAGTTGTCTCTCCTGCGTGTCGGCCCACACCGTACCGCCTTTGTGGCCGATTCTGCACATGCTCTAGCTTCCTGTTGAGCTACCTCTATATTCTTACGCCATTGCAGGGCTGAAAGCGGCTTTAGAATGACTTGATCCAGTTTCTAGGCTTGTTTCCCTGCGTGGAACAGCTCCGTTATTTGCAATTCGTCTTAAAAGCTTCCGTGCTGTTGTTTCGCTCGTCATCGTCAAGCGTTAGGACACTTTCCGGTTCACCGAGCCCTACGAAACAACAATCAGCTCCAAGGGCGGCCGTTCGACTTATCCGCCTGCCATCATGCTACGTATCCACTTGATGCAGGAGTGGTACCCACTCAGCGATCCAGCGATGGTGGGTTCGCTGATCGAGGTGTCAACGATGCGGCAAGCATCCATTCCGAGCGCTTCACACTCCTAAGCATCCATTCTAGGCTTGTTGCCCACAGCTTCCTTGCTTTTTTTGTTGGAACTCGTGCTTTACTCGCGTTTCTTTTGGCGGTGAATCTCGCCGCACCTCGAATGACGTTCTATTTTTCCGATGGAGAGTTAGTGGATTGACCCCTGCATCATTTTTGCGATTACTGATTCTAGGCTAAGATTCGTTTGCCAGCCTAGCTCTCTCGCGATCTTGCTAGGATCCAAGGATGAGTAGGTCAGGTCGGAGGGGCGCATTAGGTCGCTTGTTACTTGAAGTCTGTCAACCGATTCAAGGTGCCCATACGCAAAGGCCATTTGTGCAAATTCTTTGAGTGAGTGTGACAGCCCTGACGCGATCACGTAATCCTGAGGCTTTTCGGCCTGCAGTATTCTATGCATTGCCTCCACATAGTCTGGCGCCCAGCCCCAATCTCTCCAGATATCGACATTGCCCAACACAAGCTTTTCCTGTTTCCCTTCGGCGATCGCCTTCACGCCTTGAATGATCTTCTGGGTCACGAAGCGGTTCGGCCGCAGTGGTGATTCATGATTGGCCAGGATGCCCGTGCATGCGAACAGTCCATAGGCTTCCCTGTAGTTGGCCACCTGCCAGAAGGCCGTTGCCTTGGCCACTGCGTATGGACTTCGGGGTCGGAAGGGTGTTGTTTCGTTGGCTGGTTCCCGCCCCGTATCCCCGAAGCATTCCGAACTCCCGGCATTGAACAATCGCACCGGTGTCTTCAGATAGCGGATCACCTCCAGCAGGTTGAGTGTGCCGCCGGCGATCGATTCCATGCATTCCACCGGCTGCTCAAACGACAGCCCAACGCTTGTCTGCCCGGCCAGGTTGTAGATCTCATCTGGCTCCACAGCGCTCACCACCTTGAGAACGCTGCGGAAATCGTTCGGCGCGAGGGACACCACCTCCACTGCTGCCTCGATCCCGAGCCGTTCTAGCCGGCTGGTATTGGCCATCTGGGCATCGCGGCTGCTGCCCACCACCCGGTAGCCCTTGCCCAGCAGCAGATGGGCCAGGTAAGCCCCGTCTTGCCCGGTGACTCCGAGGATCAGTGCTGTTGTCATCCCTCCCTCCGGTGCCTTCTGTAAAACCGCATCACCGCCAGCGCCACGCTGCGAGGATCATGTCGCAGGCTGGCGCTGGGGCGGTTGCCCTGGAGGGGGGCCAGCATCACTTCATAGCCCTGGCTGCGTAGGGCACGGGCGTCGCAGGTCACCGGCTCGGCGCCCCGCAGGCGGTAGTGCTCAATCAGGACCGTGTCTCCCAAGGGTTCCTGGGCCAGCACGCAGTCGAACAGGCGTTGTTCCACCCCCAGACTGGCAAGTTGGGCTTCGATGGCCCGCAGGTGGCCGGTTACATCCAGGCCATCGGTCTCGCCGGGCTGGGTCATCAGGTTGCAGATGTAGAGCCTGGGGGCCCGGCTGCGGCCGATCGCGCTCACCAGTTCCGGCACCAGCAGGTTCGGGAGTAGGGAGGTGTAGAGGCTACCGGGCCCCAGCACGATTAGATCAGCGTTGGCGATTGCCTCCAGGGCCCTGGGCAGGGCGGGGGGCCGTTCCGGAGTGCAGCCCAGACGCACGATCGGGCTGGTGGCTTTGCCGATGCGGGATTCGCCTTCGATCCGTTCGCCGTTCTCCAGCTCGGCCCAGAGCCGCACATCCGCATTGGTGGCCGGTACTACCTGGCCCTGCACCGCCAGGACCCTGCTGCTGGCTGTGATCGCCGTTTCCAGGCTGCCGGTGATGGCGGTGAGGGCCGTGAGGAAGAGGTTGCCGAAGCTGTGACCCTCCAGGCCGCTGCCGGTCTTAAAGCGGTACTGGAAGAGCCGTGTCATCAGGGGCTCCTCGCGGGAGAGGGCCGCCAGGCAGTTGCGGATGTCGCCCGGTGGTTGCACCCCGAACTCTCTCCGCAGCACGCCGCTGCTGCCGCCGTCGTCCGCCACCGTGACGATGGCGGTGATGTTGCCGCTGTAGCGCTTCAGGCCACTGAGCAGCGTGGCCAGCCCTGTGCCGCCGCCGATCGCCACGATGTTCGGGCCTCGGTTGAGCCGCCGCTGGGCCACGAGGGCATCCACAAGCACCGTGTCCTTCTCGGGGGCCAGGGCCTGCTGGATGGTGCCGAAGCTGCGGCTTTGGCCCAGCCACACCAGGGCGCCGCCGATCACCAGGACCAGCGGGCCGGTGATGCCGCGCGGCAGCACCTTGGTGACACTGGCCAGCAGCCACTTGATTGATTCCAGCGTCCAGTAGATCGGCTGCAGATCGGCCCACACCGCTGCCCCCAGCAGCGCCAGCAGCAGGCCGATGCCGGAGGTGAGCATCCACCGCTTCACCACTAGGCCCGGCTGCAGCCAGCGCACGGCCCGGCGGGATCGGGTCACCAGATCCTGCTGGCGCATCTCACCTCGGCCGAGCCACTCCGGCCTGCCGGACCGGCGGGGGGCGTGGGGAGGGGTGCCTCGGCGGGCCAAGGGGATGGCGCCGGGGCGCCGCAGCAGTCCATGAACTGTACGGATGACCGGACGGAGTTGAAAGCGGCAGGATGGGGAAGATTTCCCCGTGCCTCGCCTGCTCCTGTGGACGCTGCCCCCACGCCTCCGGTTTCCGGGGCAGCCGCAACCGCCGAGCGAGCCGGCTCCGCTCCACGCTTCGCTTCCGATCCGCGCGGCGGCCAAGAGTCAGAGCATGGCACTTCCGCTGGCGGGGGTGAGGTCGTGGCGGAGATGGTGGCGCTTGGGGTGTGCTGGGGGGATCGGACGGTGCTCGAGGCGGTTAACTTGAGCCTCAAGGCCGGCGAGCGGCTCGTGGTGGTGGGGCCCTCCGGTGCCGGCAAATCCACGATCCTGCGCCTGTTCGCCGGCCTACAGCTGCCCACCAGCGGTGAGCTGCGGATTCACGGTGAACCTCAGACCTACCTCCGCCTCGATCAGCGCCATCCCCCCGACGTGCGCCTGGTGTTCCAGAACCCCGCCCTGTTGGCCTCCCTCACCGTGCGGGAGAACGTGGGCTTTCTGCTGTACCGCTACAGCCGCCTCCCAGACGCGGAGATCCGCCAGCGGGTGAGCCGGGCCCTGGAGGCGGTGGGGCTTTATGGCATCGAGGACCGGCTGCCTGGCGAACTCAGTGGTGGCATGCAGAAACGGGTGAGCTTTGCCCGGGCCCTGATCGACGACCCGGCCGCCGTGGGTGGCCGTTCGCCGTTGCTGCTCTTCGATGAACCAACCGCCGGCCTTGATCCGGTTGCCTGCACCCGGGTGGAAGATCTGATCGTGCGCACCACCGAACTGGCCAACGCCGCCGGGGTGGTGGTGAGCCACGTGATGAGCACGATCGAGCGCTGCGCGGAGCGGGTGATCCTGTTGTACGACGGGCAGTTCCGCTGGGACGGCACCATCGCCGATTTCCACCGCACCGACAATCCCTATGTGACCCAATTCCGGAGCGGTAGTCTGCGCGGACCGATGCAGCCGGCCGAGCTCTGAGCCCATGCGCCGCAGTGTCCGTGAGGCTTTGGTTGGTTTCTCCCTGCTGGCCGCCGTGGCCGGTGGGATGGGCCTGTGGTTCTGGCTGAAGGGCATCTCCCTGGCCCGCAGCAATTGGACGATTCAGGCCAGCTTCGACGATGCCGCCGGACTAGCCAATCGCTCTCCTGTGTCGTTCCGCGGGGTGCTGGTGGGCCGGGTGCGTTCCATCAAGGTGAACGGCCAGGAGGTGCTGGCCGATCTGGAGATCACCGATCCCAACCTGCGCCTGGCCCGGCCGGTGGTGGCCCGGGTGGGGGCGGGATCTCTCCTGGGCGGGGATGCGATGGTGTCGCTGCTGAGCGCTGGCCCGGCCCAGCCCATCACCGGCCCCGGTCCCCTGGATCGCGGCTGCGACAACAGCCGCATGGTGTGCGACCGCGGCCGGGTTCGCGGCGTGGAGGCTCCCACCCTCGATTCGGTGACCGCCACGGTGCAGAAGCTGCTCGACCAGGCGGACCAGGAGCGGCTGGTGAAGCGCCTGGTGCTGGCCACCGACGCCTTCGACAAGACCGCCGATGAGACTCGGAAGCTCTCCGTTCAGGGTCAGGTGTTCATGGGCGATGCCGGGAAGCTGGTGAAGGGCCTCAACGGGGTGGTAGGCCAGACCGATCCGATCGTGAAGAACCTCACCGCGGCCAGTGCCGATGCCCGCAAGGCCAGCCAGTCGGTGAAGCAACTCGCCGGCCGGCTCGACCAGGCCAGCACCGTGAACGATCTGCAGGCCACCCTGGCCAATGCCCGAAAGCTCACGCAGCGGTGGGAAGCCGTGGGGGGGGATGTGCAGAAGCTCACCGGCGATCCCGCCTTTGTGGCCGGCATGCGGAGCGTGTCAGTGGGTCTGGGCCGCTTCTTTGATGATCTCTATCCCGGCACGGCCCCCGCGGGCGGTGCCTCGGCCGGCCGCAGGGATAGCCACCGTTCTCGCTCCGGCGAGGCCGTAGCCCCGCAGCCAGGGGATGGCCTCGGTTCGGGGCGGCGGGAAGGGAACGAGGCCCAGGCGGTTGAGTCGTCCAAGCCGCCGCTGGTCCGCCCACGCCCCCGCCGCCCTGATCCCTCTGACCGTTTTGCCCCTCGCACCAAGGCCCCGGCCATGCCGGTGCCCGCCTATGGCTACGAGGCACCGGCTCCCTGATCCGCCGCCGCGGTTCATGGCCCGCTCAATCACGCCCACCTGTGCCCAGCCGGACATCGGTCGGGCTTCAGAGGCTGGCCACCGCCTCCAGGGCGATCGCCGCGATCGCCTGGTCGCTGGCCTTCGGGAGCTGCACGTAGCGGCCACCGGCGGCCTCGGCCAGATCCTTGCCCATGCCGCTGCCGATGAACTTGCGCTCGGTGTCGATCACCAGCAGCTTGATGCCTAGGGAGCGGTAGCGGCTGGCCACCTGCTTCACTTCTTCTTTTAGATCCACGGGCTCTTCCCCCTCCAGCTCCGGCTGGCCGAGGGAGCGCGAAAGGGGTACGTTGCCGCGCCCATCGGTGATCGCCACTACCACCACCTGGCCCAGATCACCGGTGGCAAGGGCGTTGGCCCCCACCCGGGCGGCCTGGGTGAGGCCGTGGGCCAGTGGTGAGCCGCCGCCGCAGGGCATCGCCTCGAGCCGCCGGCGGGCGGCGGTGATCGAGCGGGTGGGGGGCAGCAGCACCTCGGCCTGCTCGCCGCGGAAGGGGATCAGGGCCACCTCGTCGCGGTTTTCGTAGGCCTCGGTGAGCAGCCGGATCACAGCCCCCTTGGCGCTCTGCATGCGGTTGAGGGCCATCGAACCGCTGGCATCCACCAGGAAGATCACCAGGGCGCCGGCCTTGCGCTGCAGCTGCTTGGCCCGCAGGTCGCCGTCCTCCACGATCACGCGGCGGTGGGGTTCCCGCTCGCGGCGAGCCTTCTGGTAGGGCGCGGCGGCCCGCAACGTGGCATCCACGGCGATTCGCTTCACCGGCCCCCGGGGCAGCATCGGTTTCACGTAGCGGCCGCGGCTGTCGCTGAGCACCACGGCGCGGCTGCCGCTGCCGCCGCTCTTCGCCTTGGCGGCGCCGAACAGCAGCAGGTCGGGGTCGATGGCGGTGGCTTCCGGATCCAGGAGGAACTCCTCGGGGACCTGTGGGGGAGCCTGGTCCTCGGGAGCCTCGTCCTCCGACTCGTCGGGTTCGTCGTCGTTGTCCGGGTTCGGGTCTTCGGGAGGTTCCGGCTCGTCCGGGGGCTGCTCCCCCTGGGGCGGTGGCGGCGGTGGTTCGAGGGGCTGGTCGGGATCCGGTGGCGGCAGCTGCAGGGCCCGGGGCGCGATCACCAGCCGCACCGCCACCTGGAGGTCGTCGGCCTCCACCTGGTCGCGGCCGCTGAGGGCGGCATGGGCCCGGGCCACCCGCACGGCATAGAGCTCGCTGCGGTGGCCCTCCACGCCGCCGCGGATCGCCTCGGTCACCAGGTAGGCGATCTGCTCGCGGCTGATCCGCACATCCGGCAGCCATTGCCGGGCCAATAGCAGCTGGGTGGCCAGGGCGTCCGTTTCTTCCTGGAAACGGACGCGGAAGGCTTCGGTGGATTCACCGTGGTCGAGGGCGGAGCGGGTGATCGCCACGCGCTGGTCGGTGTCGAGCAGCTGGTTGGCGGACAGGGCGATGGCGAAGCGGTCGAGCAGGTGGTCGCGCACCGACCCCTCTTCGGGGTTGTAGGTGGCGATCAGCAGGCAGCGGCAGGGGTGGGAGAGGCTGAGCCCCTCCCGCTCGATTCGGTTCTCTCCCGAGCCCACCGCCGCCAGCAGCAGGTTGGTGATCTGATCGTCGAGCAGGTTGAGCTCATCGATATAGAGAACGCCCCGGTGCGCTTCGGCCAGCAGGCCCGGCTGGAACACCGGCGCCCCGGCGGCCAGGGAGGCGGCCACATCCACCGAGCCCACCAGCCGGTCCTCGGTGACCCCCAGTGGCACCTGCACGAACGGGGCCGGTTCGACCCGGGTGGGCAGCAGAGCCGAGCGATCGGCGCCACTGGCATCGCCCCCCAGCTCGGTGATGCGGCGGCGCGTGGCGGCATCCCAGTCGTCCGAGCGGCGAGGGTCGATGTGGAGAGCCGTGGCGGCGGGGCCCAGATCGAGGCTGTCGATCGGCGGCAGCAGGGCGTGCAGCCCACGGGCCAGCACCGACTTGCCGGTGCCCCGCCCGCCGGCGATCACCACACCCCCCAGGCCGGGATCGACGGCCGCCAGCAGCAGGGCCAGCTTGAGGGTGCCGTGGCCGGTGATTGCCGCCAGGGGGAAGGCGCGGGCGGCCTGGTCGGAGGCCCCCACGGCTGGGGCGGCGCTGCCGGTGCTGCTGGCGACCATGGGGGAGCGAAGGACCCTCGAATCGGGCAGTCTCGCCGATCACGGCCTGGGGAGGCCGGGCCGCCCGATCGGGCTTGCCCAGCCAGGGGAAAGGCGGCGAAACGCAACGATGCCGCTATTTTGTTGCAAAATGTGCAGCATCGTGGACTCCAGCGCCGCCATCTGGATCCTGGAGGACGATGAGGCCCTTTGCGGCCTGTTGTGCCGACTTTTTCAGCCGCTGGGTTGGCAGACCAGGGTGTTCCATGGGCCTCGTGCATTCGAGCAGGAACTGGTTGCTCAGACTCCATCCCTGCTGCTGCTGGATGAGATGTTGCCCGAGCGTCGTGGGGGCGATCTACTTGCCGGTCTGCGGCTGCAAGGCCACAACTTTCCGGTGTTGATGCTTTCGGCACTGCGCTCGGCTGAGGACCGCATCGCCGGACTGGAGGCCGGCGCTGATGACTATCTCGGCAAGCCGTTCGAGTTCCGTGAATTGCAGTTGCGCATCGAGCGGCTGCTGGCCTCCCGTTCCGGGGGGGGCTCCGGCCAGGTGCCACCACCGGCTCGGGATCGTTTCCGGATCGCCGGAATCCTGTTCGATGTGGCGCAGGCCCAGATCACCACACCGGACCGCCAGGTTGTGCGCCTGAGCCGCGGCGATGCCGCCCTGCTCCAGGCCCTCTGCCGGCGCCCCGGGGAGGTGGTGGGACGCCAGACACTGGCCCGCATCTCCGGCAGCCTCGTGGATGTGAGCCAGAGCCGCAGCATTGATGTGCGGCTGAGTCGGTTGCGCCGGTTGCTCAATGACCTCCTGCCGGATGAGGAGGACGTGATTGAGGCGAAAAGGGGTCAGGGTTATCGCATCCAGATTCCCGTGAATGTCGTCAAGCTCAGCGACACCGACTGAGGCAAGCCATGACGATGCAGGCCCGCTTCGACCGGGGTGATTGGCTGCGGTTGTTGCTGGCGATTAGCACCGGCACCGTCCTCAGTGTCATGGTGCTCATCCTGCTGCTGCGCACCTTGCTGGAGCCCCAGCTGGTGGATGAAAGCGTGCGCCGGATCAATCGCAATGTCCGTCTGGTTGAAGAAGCACTCAGCCGCATTCCGGTGGATCGGCTCCCGGATGGCGTTCTGGTGCGCTCCAGGCTGCCGGAACCTGAAAATCAACCGACCCGTTTGAACCAGTTCGATCTCCAGGTGATCGAGGAGCTGCGCCGCCAATATTCTCTGCAGCGTGAACTCCGACGCGATCGCCCTCCTCTCGAGGACCCTTGGGGCGGTTATTGGATCCGTCTGAACCAGACCCAGAGCCAGGAAAGCCTCTGGCTCTATCAACCCGAACGCCTCAGCAGCCTGAGCGTCTGGTATCTGCCCATCCTGCGCTCCGCGGCGATCTTGCTCGGTGTCTTGGCGGGGGTGATCCTGTTTCTGCGCCGCAATGTGGAGCGGCCTTTTCTACGGGTGATGGAGGCGATTCCCGACACGGCCATCGCTCCTCTCACCCTGTTGCCGGAGCTGGGTGTGGCGCCGTTGCGCCTGCTCACCCTGCGGATCAACCGTCTGCTGGAGCGTCTCAATGCCGTCGCCAGCGATCGTCGGCTGCTGCTGCGCGGCCTGGCCCATGATTTCGGCGGTCCCCAGACCCGGCTGATGCTGCAGGCCGAACTGCTCCAGGCCTCGGTGGAGGGTCCATCCCGGCGAATCGTGGAGTCGATGCTCGAAGAGCTGCGCCAGCTGGCGGCGATCACAGCCCAGCTGGGGGACCTGGCTGACCAGGATGCACCAGATGACATCCATGAACCGATCGCCCTGGATGATTTCTGTCAGCGGCTGGCGGCCAGCTACCCCAGTCATCAGGCCATCGTTTTGGAGGTTCCTCGCCTGTTTCTCTTGATCGATCTGGTGGGGCTGGAGCGGAGTCTGTGCAATCTCCTCGATAACGCCTTCGAGTACGGACGACCTCCGGTGGTGCTCTCGGCGATCCGGGAATCCTCGCTGCTCCGGATCCGGGTTGATGACCATGGACAGGGCCTGCGCACGCCCACCCAGCTCACGATGCCGGTCAGTCCCCGCGCCGATGATCGGCACCGTCATCGCCATCAGGGACTGGGTCTGCAGCTTGTTGATCGCTTCTGCCGCGCTCAGGGTGGTCGCCTGGTGCTGGGGCGGTGCGAGGCTGGAGGCTTGCGGGCCGAAATGCTGCTGCAGCCCACGCCGGAGAATCCGTTGTTTCAGAAACCCTGACCCAGGCGCCAGCTCGCTGTCGCTGACCCCGAGAGGCGCTCGCCAACCATGTGGCTTCTTCCCCATCCATGACCCTTCCCCTTGATCGGGAGTTCCAACCCGTGATTCGAGCCGCACGGGGCTGCCTCCAGGGTGCTGGTGGGGCGCTCCCCCTGCTGCTGGCCCTGACCCCGCTCCCCTGGCTCCTCCCTGCCCACTCCGCCGAGGTGCAGCTCCGCTGTGAGGGAACCCTGCTGGAGGCCCGGGGCAGCGCCGAACGGCAGCGCCCCCTCGTGCGGATTGCCTTTTCCCTCAACCTGGAGGCCGAGGCCGCCAGCGCCGATGGGGCCCTCGGGCTGCTCCAGGCACGGTTGGCCGCCGTGCGCACACGGTTGGGGGAGCTTGGTGTTGACCGTCTGGAGGTGGGGTCCCCGGCCACCTGGCCACGGCCGGCAGAGGCGGGACGACCGGCCGTGGTGCAGGCCTCCCTGCCGGTGGGCGGCCACCTGGCGGCCGGCCAGCTGCAGGGGCTGGTCCGTCGGGTCGGTGCCCTGCCTGGGGTGCGCCTGGCCCCGGTGACGGCGGAGGCTGATCCGGCCGGTGCCGAAGCCTCACGCCAGGCCCTGCTTGCGGCTGCCTACCACGATGCTGAGGCCCAGGTCCGCCCGTTGGCCCAGCTGATCGGACGCCCCCGGTTGATGCCCCTTCAGATCCAGGTCGAGGGGGGTGGAGGTCCGGTGATGATGAGGGCGGCGATGGCCGCGCCCGCCCCGCCACCCTTTGACCCGGCCGAACTGCCGAAGCCCACCGATCGGCTGGGATTGCTGGTGCAGTTCTGCGCGGTTCAGAACCGGTACTGAAGCCGGGCGTAGAGGCCTTTGCCCAGCAGCCAGTCCGTCCAGGGTCCGGGGTTGTCACTGGTCTGGAAGCTCTTCACCCAGCCCAGTTCCGCACTCCAGTTCGCCCCCTGCAGCCAGCGCACCATCACCCCCGTGGCGCCCACGGTGTCGCTGAAGTTCAGCCCCGCGGCGCTGGTGGTCACACCGCCTGCGCCGAGGAACGGCACCAGCTGCAGCGCTGCCATCCGCTGTTGCCAGAAGGTCCAGGCCACTTCACCGGTGCCCAGCCAGCCGCTGTCGCCGCTCACCAGCTGGCCGGGCAGGCCCCGGATCCCCACATCGGAGCCGAGAGTGAACTGCATGGGGGAAGTGAGGGGCCGGAAGGCGACCTGTGCTCCCCCGCGCAGCTGCAGCTGCCAGCTCGGCGCAAATCCCCACACTCCAGAGAGCAGGGCGCCCATGGCCGTGGCCTGGCCGGGCACGATCCCCACATTGGCCAGCTCCTGGCGCTGGTCGGAGGGGGTGGCGAAGCTCAGCCCCTGCAGCAGGTAGAGGCTGCCCCCCCAGCCCAGTCCCGGCTGGATGCCGCTGCCGCTCAGCCCCAGCCGCAGGTATCCGCTGCGGGGCGCGCGCACGCTGGCGGGCACCGAGTTGGGCAGGGGTTCGTTGTTGAAGGTGGTGCCGCTGCCGCTGCCGCTCAGGCCGGCCACCAGGCTCCAGCGCTGGCTGAGGCTGTCCTGCAGCACCCATTCCAGCTGGCCCAGGCCCTGCAACTGGTTCGTGGAGAGGTCATTGGCCGGCGCTGGAAGTTCGATCAGGTTGCGGCGGCTATAGCCGAAGGCGCCGGTGAGGTTCAGCTGGTCGGCCACCGGCAGGGTGTAGCTGATCGAGCTGATCACGGCTCCCAGGGCCGGGCTGTTGTCGGTGTCGAGTTCGCCGTAGAGGAGGAGGGTGTCGCCGGCGGTGGCCAAATCCCCCTTCACCAGCGTGCCCACCAGCCGCCCTTCGCCGGAGCCGTTTGAGCCCTCGTTCCGGATCGAGAAGTCGCCATGCCAGGGTTCCCGGCCCGGTTGGATCCGCACCGTGAGCACCGCCTGGGAGACATCGCTGCCCAGTTTCTGCAGCGAGCCGCGCACGGTGCCGATCGAGGGGCGTTCCCGCAGTCGCTGCAGGTTGAATTCCAGACCCGGCACGTTCAGCGTCTCCCCCACCAGTGGCTGCAGCAGCCGACGCGCTTGGCGGTTGAGGCGTTCATCCGGCCCGACCACCCGCACCTCCACCAGCCGGCCTTCCACCACCAGCAGCACCCCCGCAGCCTCCAGGCTCTGGACATAGACGCGGCTGTTGACGTAACCATCGCGGGCCAGGCGTGCCGTGAGAGTGGCGGCGCAGGAGTCCAGGCGCTGGCTGGGGTCGCGCAGCACCAGGCAGGGCGTGAGGATCTGGCGGAGCCGGCTGGGGGAATAGGGCAGGCGACCCTCGATCCGCGGGGTCGGGGCGGGTCGGGTCGGGGGGTGAACGGCAGGGGGGACGGGTTGCTGAGGAGAAGCTTCCGGAGTCGGCGCAGGAGCCTGGGGGCCGGAGGGGACATCAAGGCTGGGCCCATCACCACGGCCGCCGGGACTGGGTTGGCGCTCCATCGGAGCCGGGTTGGGTAGCCGTACAGGACTGTTCTGCAGCGGTGGGGCGACCAGCTGGGCCAGGAGAGAGACCATGCATGAACAATCTTTGTGGGGAATTTTGCCTGACTTCCGGATGAAAACGGTCACAATCGTTAGGTTTTAGCCATGACAGGTCCATCCATCCCTGCCGAACGCCCCCTGGGTGAACTCCCGCCTCCGTCGGTTCCGCTGATGCAACGCTCTCCTCTCCTTTCGTCTCTGGCCGCCCACGGCCCAAGCTCTGCTCCTTCCGCCCTGAATCGCGCCAGCCGGAGAGCACCGCTTCGCTCGGCCATGCTCACTTCGCAGCGCCGATCCATGTCGGCGTCCAGCGGCGGGCGGTTCTTCCCCGCCACCCAGCCGGGTGGTTCGCTGCGAAGCGGACTTGTCGCCCTGCTGCTGCTGGCCTGTGGCACCCCGAGCTTGGCCCAGGAGTCTTTGCGCAGTAGCTTTCCCGGTCGGCGGATCGGAGGCGCCACCCGGGGTGAGTGTTCCTCGCGCCTGATCGTGCATCTGGTTCCCCCGAGCAGCGTGCTGGCTCCGGGCTCCGCCGGGCTGGGTCTGCTCCAGGGTCCCAGCGCCAACCCGACCCCGCTGGCGGTCGAGCTCAGGCCCCTCGGGCGGAGCGGTCAACCGGACCGGACCCTCACGCCGCTGCTGCAGCGCACCTTGCCCCCCCTACCGATCGGGGTGACCCTGCTGTCCCTGGCAGCCGTGCCGAGCCCAACGGTCTGGGAGTCGTCCTATGTCTGCGGCACGACCCCGGCCGCCGCTCCTGCCGATCCCCTCAGCTTTGTGGAGGCCGTCTCACCGCCGGCCCTCAGCCTGCTCATCGCCAATGGCACGGCTGACGATGGCCGCATTCAGGCCGCCCTGCGGGATCTGCGCCAAGCCTGCGGAGGCACGGTGGCCACAGCCGATCTAGTGCGCCGGTTTGATCTGGGCGATGTGGTGCAGAGCGATTGGCCCGCCCGCCTGCCGGTGCGCTGCCCCTGAGGGGGGTGTCAGCTCAGGACCACCCATAGGCCTTTGCAGCCGATGTGCAGGGCCTGGTCAACGGCCAGGTTGAAGTGGCCCCGGCATTTGCACCAGTCGATCAGGGCGTGCACCAGGAATTCCGCCAGGCCCAGCCACGCATTGCCGGTGAGCAGGGTCACGGCGAGGGCGTGGGTGCCCACATGGCCGGCCAGCCAGTAGGGCCAGGCAATGCCCTCCACGGACGATCCGGGGCATTTGCCGATGGCCAGTTTGTCGGTCTGGAGGGGAAAGTCGCAGAGGCAATGGCCGAAGCAAAGAACCAGAAACAGGGAGAAACCGCTGAATCCAAGCAAGGCCATTGACGCGTCGATTCAGACTTCGTGAAGCAAGATTTTAAGGCTTGTCTGCCAGGGAGGCTTGATCTCGATCACACGGGACCGGCCCACACCCATTGGATTGTTTGGAGATCTTGGTGTTGAGACCATGGATCCTGTGGCCTCTGGTTTTCTGCCAACGTGCTGTCTGCCACCCGTTGTCTGTCACTGGGTTGTCTGTCACTGGGTTGTGTGCCATTCGTGCTGAGCCGGCCCGTGCTCGGCGGGTGTGCTGCCCGATCTCGTGCTGAGGCCACCCTCTCTGATTCGGCCATCCCGTTGACCGATGCGATCGGCCTCGCCAGCTTGGTGGCCGGCATGGGTCCAGGTTTCACCGCAGCTTTTTCGCCATGGCGCCAACAATGGCTGGCTCCCCCCAGGCCCGCTCCCTGTCCGCCGCGGGGCCGACCCTGCGCCGCTGGGGCCTTGCCTTGGTTCCCTATGGGGCCGCCGCCCTGCTGCTGCTCGGTCTTCGCCAGAGCCTGGTGGCCGAAGCGGTGGATCTGCAGCTCTATGACCTGGCGACCTGGCTGCGGCCCCGCCCCACGCCGCGCCCCAGCCCGGTCAACCTGATCGGCATCAGCGAGCTCGACATCGCCGCCTACGGCTGGCCGATCGATGACCGGCTGCTCTGTGAGGCCATCGAGCGCCTCAGTGCCGCGGGGGCTGCAGCGATCGGCTTGGATCTCTACCGCGACCGGGGCGTGGGGCCCCAGCTGGAGTGCCTGCGCCAGCAGGCACGCATGAACCCCCGCCTGGTGTCGATCTTCAATGGTGCCGAGGCGATCCAGGCGATTCCCGGCACGCCGGAGGGCCGGCGTGCCTACAACGACCTGGTGCTGGATCCCGATGGGGTGCTGCGGCGGGACCTGGTGCATGTGGCCGGTCAGGACGCCGCAACCGTGGCGCTACCCCTGCGGCTCGTGCAGATTGCCCGCGGGCTCCCTTGGCTGCCGAAGGGTGTGGAGGATGGTCGGCTGCCGGGCTTCTGGCTGCGTCCCTTCTCCGGTGGCTACGACCGGCTCGATGCCGCGGGCTACCAGCAGATGCTGCCTTTCCACCAGCCCGGCAGCCTGTCCACCTGGTCGCTGGCCCAGCTGCTCAATGGCAGCGTGCCGCCGGAGGCAATCCGCGGCCGCATCGTGCTGATCGGCAGCACCGCGGCGAGTCTTCGGGATCTCTTTCCAGTGCCCCAGAGCCGTTTCCTGCTTGGAGCCAGCCAGTACCAGATGCCGGGGATGGAGGTGCACGGCCATCGGGTGCTGGCCCTGCTTGATCGCCTCGACTATGGCGATCGGGGCATCCGGGTGCTGCCGGATTGGGGGGAGCATCTGCTGCTTCCTGCCGGTCTGCTGCTTGGCCTGCTCCTGGGGGAGGCCCGGGGCTCCCTGCGCCGCTCCCTGGCGGCGGTGCTGCTCACCCTGCTGCTGCTGGGGGGGCTGGGCTTTGCGTTGCTGCTGTTCGGCCGGGTGTGGATCGGCACCACCCTGCCCCTGGCGGGGCTCACCCTGATGGCGGTGGCCGGCTGGGTGCGGCGGGGGGCCGCCAGCCATGAACAGCGCCTCCAGATCGAGAAGCTGCTGGGCCAGTCCACCTCGCCGGCGGTGGCGCGTCAGCTGTGGGAGCAGCGCGACACGCTCCTGGCCGATGGCCGCTTTGAAGGCCGCCAGCTGCCGGTCACGGTGGTCTTCTCCGACCTGCGAAACTTCACCACCGTGTCCGAAAGCCTCACCCCGGCGGCCCTGCTGGCCTGGATCAACCGGGGCATGGCCTGCTGCGTGCCAGCGATCACTCGCCGCAACGGCATGGTGAACAAGTTCACCGGCGACGGAATGATGGCGGTGTTCGGGGCACCCCTGAGCGCCGGGCCGCAGCAGGATGCCCGCGATGCTCTCGCCAGCCTCCTGGAGATCCGCTCCGGCATGGAGGCTCTCAACCGCCAGCTCGAGGCGGAGGGGGCGCCCGCCATGCGGATGCGGCTCGGCGTGCACTCCGGCATGGTGCTGGCCGGTTCGATGGGGAGCAGCGAGCGGCTCGAGTACGCGATCATGGGTGACACGGTGAACTGCGCCTCGCGGATCGAAGGTCTCGAGAAAAACCGCCACGACGGCATCTGCAGGATTCTGCTGTCGGGTGTCACCTTTTCTCTCCTCTATCCGGAAGGCCCCGGCCAGGACGGGCTGGACTGGCTGTACTGGGGGACGTTCCAGGTGAAGGGGCGTCAGGAACCGTTGGAGATCTGGGAGTTGCGGGAGGGGCCGGAGGCCGGTGCCGCTCCGATTACAACGCCACCCCCCTTGACCGAGAAGGCGCCGTAGCCCCAGGTGCGGCAGCCTTCCCAGCGGCCCCGCGGATCGTTCACACCATCGCTGCTGTGCTGGCCTGCAGGGTGTGCAGGGCCCGCGGTGTCATGAAGAAGGTCGGGGTTGACGCTCTCCTGCCCCAAGCAACTGAGCGTCCAGGCCCAGCTTTTGGGCGGCCGCCACGAACGGCGCATCGAGGCTGCAGAGGCTGGCTCCACGCCCGCTGGCGATGGCCAGGTGCAGGGCATCAGCGGCCCGCATGTTTGTGGTCCAGCCACGCAGGCAGGCGTTGGCATTGTGGAAGTCCTGGGGTTCGAGTTCCAGGACCAGCAGTCCCGGCGCCAGGCCGCGCTCAAAGCCCTGCAGCACTGCCTCGGCCTGCGAGGGGCTCAGGGCCTTGGTGCGCACCTTGAGGCCGAGGGCGGAATGGAGCTCGGTGACACTCCAGGAGCTGATCGCCAGTGGTGCACTGGCCTGGGTCAGAAAAGCCGCTGCGGCGGCGGAGTGGGCCTCCGGCGTCAGCACCGCCAGAAGCACGCAGGTGTCGATGTAGAGCATCAGGCGCAGGGCCCATCCCGCAACGCCCGGATGGTGTCCACGCCGCTGGATCGCTGTTCGGGGAGAGAAGCGCGCAGGGCTGCGAGCTGGGGGAGAAGATCGCGGACGGTGCAGCGCGGCACCAGCTCGGCGATGGGCTTGCCGCGGCGGGTGATCACCACGGCCTGGCCGGCCTCCACCGCATCCAGCAGGCTGGAGAGCTGGGTCTTGGCCTCTGCCACCGTTACCTGCATCATGGCCGTTGACCATCTGGATGACCAACTCTAGAGCTGATCTTGGCGGCAGACTCACGTCCACTCAGCGCCGAATGAATGGATGGCGAACGGGTCAGGCCACGGACGGAACCTGCCTGCAGCCCCATGCCACCACCACGAAACCCTGTTGTCGCTCAAAATGTGATCAGCGCTACCGAATAGGCCGCAGCCGAGGCTTGGATTAGCGAATCGGCACAGGAATTGTGCTCGGATTGGGCTTTTTCACGGCCAATGCGTTGCTGGTGATCTTTGTTCTGGCGGTGGCGCTGCCGCTGCTGCCGCCCAAGCTCGCCGATCCCTTCTGGCTGCTGGCCTTCACCGGGGCCTTCTGCACCATTGGCTTCCTAGCCTTGTTGGCGGTGCTGCTGCTGCACATGGCGGCGGCCTTGGAGCCTGGGTCGCCGCGGCATCAAACCCGCCGCCTGCTGGTGCGCCGTTATTCCAGGCCGGTGATGGTGGCCTTTCTGCTGCTGCTTCCCCTCCAAGTTCTGGCCGCCTGGCGGGGGCTGGAGGTCGCCCAATCGCTGGCCTACCGCGCCGGCAGGGTGCAGCAGGTCCGGCTGGTCCAGTTTCGCCAGGCGGTGGAGCGCTCCGGCACCATCGCCGAGCTCCAGAACCAGCTTGCCGCCATCCAGGCCCCGCCCCTCTCGGCGGCGGATCAGAGCCAGGGCCTGCCGGCCCTCAAGGCCGATCTGCTCAGCCAGATCAAAGCCCAGGAAACCAGCCTGCTCAAGCAGGTCGGCCCGCGGGTGCCCACTGAGGTGCTGATCAAAGACAGCCTGCGGGTGCTGCTGCTGGCTCCGCTGCTGGCGATGGGTTTTGCCGTGAGCGCCCTAAGGCACCACGCCGCCGGTGCTGCCTTAGGGGGGGCGGTTGCCACGGCAGGTTGGCGGCACCCCTTCTGGGCAGCCAAGTCAATCCAGGCAGAACCAGTGATGGGTCAACATCTGGACTAAGGTTCCTTGATGCCTGGGGCCCTCCATGCGCACCGTCAACGTTCACGAGGCCAAAACCCAGTTCTCCAGGCTGATCGACGCCGCCCATGCTGGCGAAACGATTCTGCTGGCCAAGGATGGCAAGCCCTGGGCGCGGCTGGTGCCGCTCGAAACGGATCGGCCCCAGCGGCAGCCCGGGCTGCTTCGGGGGCAGCTGCAGCTTCCCCCCATCGAGGAGCTGATCGCCCCTCTACCCCCTGAGGAGCTCGACGCCCTCGACGCCCCGTTGCCCTCTTGATGGCTCCCCCGCTTCTGCTGGACACCCATGCCCTGCTCTGGTGGTTGGTGGAACCCGAGAAGCTCTCCTCCCTCGCTCTAGCGGCCATCAACGATCCAGCGGCCACGATCTTGGTGAGCGCCGCCTCCGGCTGGGAGCTCGCCACCAAAGTTCGCCTCGGCAAACTGCCCGGCGCCGAAGGGCTGCTTCAGGATCTGCCTTCCCTGTTGCAACAACAGGGTTTCCTGCCGCTGGCCGTGCAGTTGCATCACGGCGTCCACGCCGGTGGCTATCGGCAGGCCCACCGGGATCCCTTCGATCGGCTGCTGGCGGCCCAGGCTGAGCTGGAGGGCCTGCAGCTGGTGAGCCTCGATCCTGCGCTGGCGACCTTCCCCTGCCGGCTGCTCTGGTGAAGGGAGCAAGCCCATCGTCCTGCGTGCCGGCTCAATGGGCTGGTTAGAGGCCCCCGCCACCCTGCCAGCGGGCCCGGCAGCGCTGAATGCCGAGACTGTGGTCAGTCCATCTACGCTGCTTCAATCCTTCTGATGCAGCCTCAAGGCCGTGGACCTGCTGCCAACCTTCCGCAGCAATCCCAGGCGTTATTCAACGGTGGCCAGTTGGGTGCTCAGCAGCGACATCCGGCTTCAGGCCGGTTTCGCCTCGGCCCACCGCCTGATGCTGATGGGTCTGTTCAATACGGCCCTCAGCAGGCAACGGCTTTCCTTCATGGTCACCACCGAGCAGGAGGCGCTCCAGGCCGTGGAGGCCACCAGGCCGGGCCTGCTGATCGTCACCGAGCAGCTTGAGCAGGGATCGGGTCTGGCTTTGGTGGAGCAGGCCCGTTCTGTGGTCGACGACATCCGCACGATCCTGATCCTGGATGGCCCCCACGACGACTTGGTGGCAGCCGGCCGCTCCGCGGCCGACGCGGTGTTGCGGGAGGCGGAGTGCTTCGGCAGTGACCAACCGGTCGTGACGATGAGCCGAGCACTGGCCGTGGGCCAGCGCTATCGCTCCCCCTCTGTGCTGGAGGCGATGCAGGCCGCCTCGGTGCAGCGGGACCCCTGGCGGGATGGTCCACCGGATCTGAGCCCCCGGGATCTGGAGATGCTGGGCCTGCTGGTGCAGGGCCTGGGGGACCGCGAGATCGCCGAACTGCTGGCGATCAGCTATGAAACCGCCCGCAGCCGCGGCAAGGCCCTGCGCCGCAAGCTCGGTGCCAGCAGCCGGGCGCAGGTGGTGACCAAGGCGCTGCAGCTGGGCCTGGCCAGGCTCGGTGGCCGCTGATGCGGCGCCCCTCAGGAGCGCGACGGATGCTGGTGGATTGTCAGCTTTTTGGTCTTTAGCTTTTCGGTCGTCAGTGTTTCGGCGATCCATGTTGTGGGACCGTTACCGAATCTTTACTCGGTGAGGCTTATCTGATGGCGGTCAGGGTTCAGCCAGAACCAAAGGAATCCCGGCTATGTGGTAAGTGTTTTTCATACTCATTTGATGGATGATCTGGGATGGGTTTTGGCGTACTCATTCTCCGCATCGTTGTCCGAGTCAGATCCATCCCCTTCGTTTCGCTGAATGCCCCGATCGCTGTGATGGCGATGGCTCTCCTCGATCCCCTTGGGGAGGCCCTGGCCCAGCCCCCGCCTGCGGCTGCACCGGCCGCGGAGCCGGTCCCGGTCGACTGGATCCAGTCCCTGGATCCGAAGGGCCTCTACGCCACCGTCGGCGTTGGCGTGGGCTGGCCCCAGCCGGTTCATTACAGCGACGATCGCCTCGGCCCCCTCCTGCCGATTCGGGGGGAGGTGCTCGTCAATCCTGGCTTCGCCTACGAGCGGGGTGTCGGCTACGACTTCGGCAGGCTGCGCGCTGAGCTCACCTGGGTGCATCGCCAGGCGACGTTTGATTCCTACTCCTCCCGCTGGACCGTGGGCCCCTATCCCGCCATCGCCAGCCGCGACAACCCCCAGGTGACGAGCAACAGCGGCTTCGCGAGCCTTTACCTGGATCTTCCCATTCAGGGCACGCGCCTGATTCCCTACCTGGGCGGCGGGCTGGGCTACACCGCCCTGCAGTCCGGTTCCACCACGATCCAGCTGCGCCGGTTCAGTTCCAGCTTCGGTGGCAGCGGCAGCCTGGTGGGCTACCAGGCCAAGGCTGGCCTGGCCTACCGGAGCTCGCCTCGCACGGATCTGTTCGCGGAGGCCGTGTTTCAGGGATCACGGGCTCACAGCGAGGGCAGCCTGGAACGCAGTGCCCTGATCAACTGGGGTTTTCGCCTCGGCCTGCGCTGGCGATTTTGGGGGGGTCTGCAGGCGGCCGCTCCGGTCTCCACGCCCTGATGGCACAACCTGATGGCCCCACCACGCCCCGGGCTCTAGGGTCTCCCCCCCCTCAGTCCTGCAAGTAGGTGGTCTGGCGCAGACTTCCCTCCAGGTGATCCATCAGACGGCGGGCATCACGGATGGCCAGGTCGCCGCGGTCGATCGCCGCCTCGCTGGCCACCCGCAGCCGCTCTAGCAGGACGAGGGGATCGTGCTCCATCGCCTGCAGAACCTCGGCGTTGGTGTCGCCCCGCACCACGTGGTCCACGCTGTAACGCCCCCCCGCCGTGAGCCGGATGTGCACGGCGTTGGTGCTGCCGAACAGGTTGTGGAGGTTGCCCATCACCTCCTGGTAGGCACCGCCGAGGAACAGGCCGATCCAGTAGGGCTGATCGGCTTCAAGCTCGTGCAGTTCGAGCAGGGCCTTGCTGTGGCCGCGGTCGATAAAGCGGGCCAGCTTGCCATCGGAATCGCAGGTGAGGTCGGCCAGGGTGCCCAGCCGGGTGGGCCTCTCATCGAGGCGGTGCAGCGGCAGCACCGGGAAGAGCTGGTCGATCGCCCAGGTGTCGGGCGCTGAGCGGAACACCGAGAGATTGGCGTAGTAGGTGCCGGCCTGGGAGGCCCGCAGCCGTTCCAGCTCCTCGGGCACTGGCGTGCCGGTGGGAAGCGACTCAAGCTGGCGGGCGATCGTGGCGCTGCAGGCCGAGGTGAGCTGCTCGGCCATGGCCCGCTGCGGCAGGCTCATGTAGCCGAGCCGGAAGGCGGCCAGGGCGTCGTCGCGGAACTTGAGGGCGTCGTTCCAGGCCTCCTGCAGCCGCTCTGGAGGTAGCGGCTCGCTGCCGGTCACCCCGGCGAGGGTGTCGCGCAGATTGCGCACGATCAGGGGCTCCTCCTCTCCGGGCTCCGGCACCGCCAGCGGCGTCCGGCTGGCGCCGAGCACGTCGAACACCAACACCGAGAAGTGGCTGGCGATGGCACGGCCGCTCTCGCTCACCAGGGTGGGCATGGTCACGCCGTGGGGTTCGCAGCACTCCCGCACGGTGGCCACCACGTCGTTGGCGTAGTTCTGCAGGGAGTAGTTGGTGGAGGCGGCGGTGGCGGTGCGGCTGCCGTCGTAGTCG
>Ga0114972_10000024_pt1 | contig 89999 bp, 91 predicted proteins | sample M_140807_EF_Meta_FD_87354 | JGI IMG/M metagenome (GOLD analysis project Ga0114972, IMG submission 87354) | Freshwater microbial communities from Lake Montjoie, Canada to study carbon cycling - M_140807_EF_MetaG | ecosystem: Environmental > Aquatic > Freshwater > Lake | place: Lake Montjoie... | reverse complement strand
ACCCCAAGGATCATTCGCTGGACCTAAAATATTATTATTAAAATTAGTAGAACCATTAATTGTTTCATAAAACGCTGTAACTAAGTTTTTATCTACACTAAAATATCCATTAAAAATAGCCCCCCCCCCCCACTTGTTAGGGAAACATAAAGGAAACCCCAAAAACCCGTCAAATTTCTTTTTAAAATATTTTTTAAATATAAAAAATTATAATTCTGTAAAAGTATATTTATGAGTTCTAATTTCTTTACCATTATCACATAATCTAAAATCTTCACTTAGTAAATTATATTTGGATTTTGTTAATTGTTTAATTATGGATAACCATGGTCTTTTTCTTTTACTCGGTTCTCCTACTGCCTTCATATTATTAAATGAAAACCATTTTCTTATTTCAGGTATTAGTTCCATAATTTTATTTTGTAGTTCTTCATTTTTATCCAATTCATAAAGTGTATATGTATTCTTATTGGTTAAATCTAATATCTTTATAATTTTTTCTATTATTTCTTCCTGTTCTTTTTTATATAATTCACTTTTCAATCTCATAGGCATCTTAAATATACTTAAAATAATAAATAAATTTTAAGTATATTATTTATAAATTTTTAATTTTCTTTTTCTTGTAGATGGTTTTCTTATAAATTCTATATTTTCATTCATTCCGTATGTTCGTGTCTTGTTCTTTTTCTTGTTTGGTTATTATCCCTAATAACATGTCCTAAATGTTGAGGTGTAATATCAAAAGTAGGGTGTTTTTGTTTCATATCAAACGCTAATTCATTCATAGTAAGTTGTTCGTTTTTCTTCAATAATTCTAACGCAGTTTTTACTTGTGGTTTAGTAATCTTATAAGAAATAGGGTTTCTGTTTCTTCGTGTAAGATTTTTAGAAGTATTGTATCTTTTAATCCAATCTCGTAAAGTAGATTTCTTACAATCAAAAATTTTACATGTTTTCTTATATCCATCTCCTTTGTCATTATTTAAGTAATATTTAACAGCAGAAATTTTATAATCTTCTGTCTTATGTTTAGTCATATTTCATATAATAAAATAAGAATTTATTAATTTTCTTTAAGTAGTTTTAAAGGGTGCGGTTTTAAATCTTCAAGGGTTTAAATAAATGTTCTACAATAATATTATACTATGAAATTTTATGAAACGCATTTTGAAGAATATATTAATGAAAGTAATAAAATAAATTTGCATTCTAAGATGAAAAATATATATAATACAAATTTTCCTAAAAAAATAAAAGAACTTAAAAATTTAATATTTTTTGGTCCAAATGGAACTGGTAAGTATACTCAAATGTTAAATTCAATAAAAAAATATAGTCCTACAGAATTAAAATATGAAAAAAAAATAAGTATAACATATAATAAGCATCAATATTTTTTCAAAATAAGTGATATTCACTATGAAATAGATATGTCTCTCTTAGGTTGTAATTCTAAACTGTTATGGCATGAAATTTATCAGCAAATTATTGATAGTGTTTCGGCTAAGTCAGATAAATATGGAATCATTGTTTGTAAGTATTTTCATGATATTCATAGTGAATTATTAGAAAATTTTTATAGTTATATGCAGCAAAATAATTCAATAAGTGTGGATATTAAATTTATTATCATAACTGAAGAATTAAGTTTTATTCCTGATAATATATTAAATTGTTGTCAAATTATTAATATACAAAGGCCTACAAAAACTACATATGTTAAATGTATTAATAATAAACTTCCTAATAAAATAAATACAGTAAATATATCAAATATAAAATTACTTCGGTCGTATAATGAAAATTTGATGTTACAATATAAAATTATATGCAATAAAATTATTTACAATTTGATCCATATAAATGAATTGCAATATATTAAGTTTAGAGATATTTTATATGACATCTTTATTTACAATCTAGATATAACAGATTGTATTTGGTATATTCTCTCTTCACTCAATAAACAAAAGATGATTAAAGATAAGGATTTATCTAATATTTTGATTAAAACATTTACTTTCTTTCAATATTATAATAATAACTATAGACCGATTTATCATATAGAATGTTATTTATTATATATTGCTAAAACTATACATGCTTTTTAGAAATTATTTATAACATTTTACACCCTTAAAAAATTTACACCCTTAAACAATTTAATTTCTCCAAGGCATTGTTCTAAAACCATTTGCAGCAACAGTAATATTTCTGTTATAAAACTGATAACTCTTTATGTAGAGTGTCATTGGTTGTACTATTGAATTATTAGCTTGAGCCACAAAGAAAAAATTATTGTAATCTTTTGGAATACCACGTGAATAAGTAATTGCACTCGTATGAATAGCCATTATAATATATAATAATATTATATAATATAATATAAATTTTATTATTTATAAAAGGTAATATATTGTAATGTTAATTACTTAAAGTTTATTACTTTTATTACATCATATGAATTACAAGAAAGCATTTGAAATATTAGAAATAGATATGAATGAACATAAATATAATGAAATAACGTTAGAAAATTTAAAGAAGCAATACAGAAAGCTAGCTTTAAAAAATCATCCAGATAAAAACGGAAACTCTTCAGTGTCAAATGAAAAATTTAAGCAAATAAATGAAGCTTATCATTACTTGAAGAGAGAATTTAAACATTTAAGTTCTGAATATATGAATGATGACAACAATATTGATGAAGATTGTAATTCTTCTCTCTATTATGAAATTTTAAAAGGGTTTATAAAGTCAATGTTTGAAGGAACATATAATGATATTTTGTCTAAAATAGTGACTGATATTATGGTAGCAGGTAAAAAATTATCTGTTAAATTATTTGATGAATTAGATAAAGATACTTCATTGAGTATTTATACTTTTCTCTCTAATCATCGTTCAACACTTCATTTGAGTAATGATATATTGGTTCAAATTAGAGAGATTGTAGTAAAAAAATATGACAATGTTCAAATCTATAAATTAAATCCAAGTATTAATGATCTTATTAATAATAATTTATATAAATTATACGTAAATGAAGAGTTGTTTTTAGTTCCATTATGGCATAATGAGTCTTATTTTGAAATAAATGAAAATGAAAAGGGTGAAATTATTGTATTATGTGATCCAGAACTACCAGATGGAGTAAGTATTGACGATGACAACAATATTTGTGTTGAATATGAGATAAATATGAAAGATGATTTATACCAATTAATACAAAAAGATGACACTATTATTGTAATTATAGGCAATAAAACTCATAAAATTCCTATATCTGAATTATATATGAAGAGAGAACAATTTTATAGAATAAAAAAAGAAGGTTTATCTAAGATAAAAAAAGATATTTATGATATATCAGATAAAGCAGATATTATAGTTCATATTCACTTGCGGTTCTAATAAAGGTTTTAATAAAGGTTCTAATAAAATAAAAAAGTTTATAATTTACTTTTTTATTTTAATTATTTTACTACATTTTTATTTTAATTATTTTTTACTACATTTTTATTTAAGGTTCAACAACTAGTTTCTTCTTGGTAACAACTTTCTTCTTTTTTGGCTCTTCTACTTGAACTGCAACTGGTTCATTTGTAACTGGTTCCTCTGCAACTGGTTCATTTGTAACTGGTTCCTTTACAGGCTTTGGTAATTCACGTTCTTCCTCATCATCAGAGTCTTCAACAATCGTACTAACAATAGCGGTATCATTATAAACATCATCTTCTGGTGGAGGAAGTGTCTTGAGACGCTCTACATCATTAGCCTTGGGCTTTAAGAAACAAACACCTTCTGTAATAGCAGAAGTTCTTGGTTTCTGAACAATAGCCTGTTTCAAATTCCAAGTAATAGAAACTTTACCATTTACAAACCATAGACCGCCGCACTGGAGCAACCCAATAACATGTGTCTTAGGTTTTAAGAACTCAAGTGGTGTAACATGTGGTGCAGTCTTACCCTTTACATAAAGAGGAGTTCCTTCTTCGTCATAAATTTCTGGCTGCCAAACACCCTTCCAACATGGAAGCTTAGCTGTAAGCGTTGGCGGCTTGGAATAATCAAGAGCATCTTTTCCTTTTTCAACCTTAGGATAACGAAGCATAACATTAAATTTCTCTTCCATTACTTCCATGCTCTTGATTTCTTTACCAAACCAGTCCTTGGAATAAATCATCGCATCTTCTTTAATTTTATTCTCAACTTTTTTAATTTCACCAAGAAACGCTTCACAGTCTGGATTGGGATATTCTGAATTAGGAAACTGCAAAGACATAGTCCATTTTCCAGTAAAATTGCCTTGTTGATCCTTTCCTTCTTGTGCTCCCCATGTAAGGATAAGTGGAGTGCTAAAAGTGAGTGATTCTTTAGCATATTTATTGTATAAATTCACAACTTTTCCTCCAGCAGGATTTGCCTTAGGAGCAGAGTATGAAAATACACTAACATCAATATTGGTTCCGTCTAGAATTGCGCTTGCCATCTTATAATATGATATATATATAAGGCTTATCTTTAAATCAATTTTTTTTTAAATTCATAATGTAAATAAATTCTAGTTTAGAAAAAGCACATACCTTATTATGGTAAGGTTTTTATTTTATTATAATAATATAAATAATAATATAAAAAATATGATTAAAGAGAAAAATATATATTATATATATGTATATGGATACAGCTTCTTTAAAGAAAAATAAAAGTAAAGACACAATAGATGAATATATGGATAAGATTACTGCAAAATGTGAAAAAATCATACCAATTGTTAAGAAACCAATGAAAATAACGGATGATTTAATTGTTATTCCGACGATAAAAAACTACAATGAAATATCTAATTATAATTATAGTTTACCACAATTAAAAGTAATTGCAAAAGAATATAAACTAAAAGTAAGTGGAAATAAACAACAATTGGTTTTAAGAATTTTTTTGTATTTATATTTGTCGTCATATATAATTAAAATCCAGAAAGTATTTCGTAGCTTACTTGTTAAAAAATACAAGGCTTATCATGGTCCGGCGGCTATGAATAGAAAACTATGCACTAATACTGATGATTTTGTTACAATGGAACCTGTCGAAGAAATAAACTTTCACCAATTCTTAAGTTACAGAGATACAGATGGCTTTGTTTATGGTTTTGATATTATTTCTCTCCATAATTTGTTTGTAAAATCAAAAGACATCGAATGTGTTCGCAATCCTTATAATAGAAACTTAATTCCAGAAAGTGTTATAAAATTAATTAAGTCTATTATTCGTCTTGGAAGAATATTGAAAGTTAAGATTAATTTATATTATGATGATGACTCACAAAATGTTTCAACTGAAAAAGCAATTGAATTAAGAGCATTAACTTTATTTCAAACAATAGATAGTTTAGGAAATTATTCTAATTCACAATGGTTTCTCTCATTGAACCGTAATCAACTTATTAAATTTGTAAGAGAAATGTGTGATATTTGGAATTATCGAGCACAATTATCTACAGAAGTTAAAAGAAGTATTTGTCCTCCTCACGGAGACCCATTTAGAAACTTAAGTATTCAATATATTCATAATGAACCTAACATGTGTAATGTTAAAAAGGTGATCTTAGAAGTATTAGAAAAAATGGTAAATAGCGGAATAAACAATGATGTTAAATCTTTAGGAGCCTATTATGTACTAGGAGCCTTAACATTAGTCAATTCAGAAGCTGCTACATCACTTCCTTGGCTTTTTCAAAGTTTTGGACACTTTTAGGACCTTTAATTAAACGCATTGTCTAAATATTACCATACTATCGTAACAATATATATTATTTGCTTAAAATCACTTAAAAAGTAGTTATTAGTATATAGTATAATAAGATGCCTAAGAAATCATCTAAGACTGAGACCGATCAGGTCGTTCCTGTTGCTGCTACTCCTGTTTTTGTTGAAAAGAAAGCTAGAAAGCCAAAGACCCCAAAGGTTGAGGTTTCTGCTACTACATCTGTTGTTCCTACTGATGCAGTTGTTCCTACTGATGCAGTTGTTTCTGAAAACGAGACACCTCTTACAGAGCAATCAGTTGAGTTCATGGCCAAGCTTCAACAGATTGCAGTTGCTATCTCTTCACTCAAGACTGAGTATAGAACCCTTGAGAAGAAATGGTCTCGTGAGTTAAAGTCCGCACAAAAGCAGACTAACAGACGTAAGCGCAAGGCTGGAAATCGTGCCCCTTCTGGATTTGTCAAGCCTACCAAGATTTCTGACGAGCTTGCCTCTTTCCTAGGAAAGGAAAAGGAAACTGAGATGGCACGAACTGATGTTACACGTGAGATTAACACCTATATCCGCACTAATAAGCTACAAGATAAGGACAATGGTCGCAAGATTATTCCTGACAAGAAGCTTGCTGCACTCTTGAAGCTCAAGACCACTGATGAACTCACTTACTTCAATTTACAGAAGTATATGTCTCCTCACTTTGCTAAGGCTGTCAAGGAGACAATAATTACTGCATAAATTATAAAAATATAAAAAAATAAAAAATGAAGATATTTTAGAGACGAATGGATAATAAGGTAAGTATTATTTATATTTCTAATTCTATTGTAAAATTAATTAATATTTCTAATTATATTGTTTTCTAAAGACAATATGATTTATTATTAAATATTTACAATACTTATATATGGTTTTCAAAATTCTCTACACTATCATCATCAGATTCATAATTTAGTAATTCTTTTTGTAGTTCTTCATAAGTAATATGGGTCTGATAATATAAAACGATTGGAGAAGTAATACATTGATCTTCTTCATGTAACTGGTATTTTGTATTTAAAATATAACGCACTGCAAAAGTTACATCAATTATCTGTGTTTTAAGTATATCAATTAATTTGACAGCATAAATATATTTTTTTAAGGTCACTCTATCATATTGAATATTATATAAATCTAACATATTACTTTATAATACATTGTAATATTAATTTTATATCAAAAAAAATTACAATACTTATTTCTATATTTTTGTTCATCAAAGACTTAACTTATACTTTTTCTAAAGGCTGATTTCTAAAGGCGGATAAATGAACCCATCTGTTTTTAAAATATCATGTATATTCTCTTTAATAATAGGTCCATTTGCAATTCGAATAAAATCAAACACTTGTATCTTTGTATGATATTCATTATTCAAATCAAACATTTTATAGATTTTATTGAGCAATTCATAATCCTCTATATAATCAGAATTCTCATTTAACCATTCATAAAAACAAATATTGTCTGGAATTCTTTTATTTTTTCTCTCTTTAAAGTACTTCTTAAACAACTTAAGTGTTGCATGTAAGTTATGCGAGTTATTATAATTTACATCATTCATGTTATTATAATCTGTACCAGATAATATACAAATTTCCCTCAACTCCTTCTGAGTGACACCTAATTGTTTCAAAATATTCTTTAAATCATATAGTACCACAGTATGATTTAAAAGGCTTAAATACCTGATTACATGTGGACAACCATATACAAACATGTCCATGTCTTCACTTAATGTAGCCCAAACTTTGCCTTTAAGAGCAAGCATAACACACAATTCGTCAGCTTCACCAGGTGCGTCATAATATGTAGCACCATAAAACCTTATCAAATTCTTTACAATTTCAACATCGTTTTTCTTAATTTTAACAAAATTTCTTTTTAATATATCCATCTGTCCAATAATTTCCTGTTTTTCTTTATCATCCATGTTCTCATTACTAGATAACACATCTTTTAGTTTATCATACTCAAGTATTGCATCATTTCTGTCTCTGCGCCTCTTCAATAATAGTTCTTTTTTTTCAGCTGGAGGTTTTCCATCAAAGACAAAGATAGGAGTTATATTATAATGACGTAATATAGATAACATTGAATAAATACTTTCAATTAATGTGTCTTCTGCTGCATATTTGTACATATAAATATTTATATCTACTGCAATCTTTTTTCCAGATAATTCAGTAAGAGATATTAATTTTATGGATTCTGCAGCATTCTCTCTAAAGAAACGATTTAAGTCACGAATTCCCATTTATTTTATTTTAAATTGTATCTTTATTTTTAAACCATTAATTGTAGTCAATTTTTTTATTTAACAGAGCGCGTAAATTTTTGTTTCTCTTAAAGTTGTACCTCTTAATGATGACATATATATATATAATATAAATTTTAATTTTATATTATATAGTTTGGTTCCAACTTCTCAAAGGTGTAATAAAAAAATTGAAATACTTTTTAAAGAAAATATTAAATGCATAATTATCCAAAATGAAGACAAGAAGTCAATCCAAAGCCCTTTTAAATAAACTCGAATTCATATATGATTTCGACGCAGCCAGTGAAGCATGGAAAGTCAATAAAAAGCGAGGAAGCAATTGCACATATACCTATGTGTGCCAGAAAAAGACAATTACTGGTAACTTTTGTCAAAGAAAATGTCTAGATGGTGAGCATTTCTGCAGCACACATCTCAACAAAAAACTATAAAAAATTAATATAAAGATTTACATATAAATAACGTAACGAATGTCACAGACAAACAAACTTGCATACTATATAAAAAATGGGCTATATATTCCCTTTTTACATGTAGCCCTTTTTTATTTAACCAATAATTTATTTCTCTCTACTATTATAGCAACTAAATTATATCCAACAAATTATTATTGTTCTTTTTATAATCATTACCAATATAGAAATTTACCAAAATGGGTTGGAGCATTGAAACAATTTGTCCGTTTTACTGATACTGGTCATATAGCATCTTTTATTTATTTCTTTTATCCAGAGTTTTTCCCACTTGCATTTAATATACATTTTGTTATTACTTTTGGATATTGGGGAAGCGCATTATTTTTTAATATGAGAGACATGGATGACCGATATAGTCCTGAAATTTTTATCAACTTTGCTACATTATGGTCATTTAATAATCACATAACTCCATTATTATTATTTATTAGAGAATTATGGGTTCAACCTGATTTATGTAGTAACAACAATATGTTTAATATGGATAATTTATATTATTCTTATAAATGGATATATTGTTGGTTAGTCTTCATATATATACCTTGGCGTTTATTAACAGGAGATTGTATATATAGTATGTTATCAAATAATACTTCAATTAATAAAATCGTTATATTTATAGCATTTGTATATAACATCTTTATAGCTGCAAATATTACTGGTGCATTGTTACAATATGTTCATTGTTAAATCTAACCCATTTCACAAATACTCATACGTAAATTTGATAAAATATATTGATAATTTTCTGTTTTTGCTCTTTTATTTTTTCTCTCTAATGAATGTAAAAAATTACCTGTTTCATTAATACCTGACAACATAGTCTTTATTCTATAATTCTTTTCTATAAATTTGCAATACTCTTTTTGATTGGAAATAGTTTTTTTAAATTGTAATAAAGATAAATTATTTGATTTACACCAAGATAAAAATCCCTGGTAATTATTCATTAATACACATTTTATTACATAATAAGACAAAACATTTGTGTGCTCTTTATACAAATTCTCTCTTAAAATAGAACTATTATGACTATGTGAATATAAATCACTATATGTAAGTCCCATAAAATTTAATGTTTTTACCATTTGAAAGAAACTATAAGTTCTCTCGAAATTAATAAAGAATTCTGAGTGATCCAAAAAATCATTTACATTGGTTTTATCTTTTATTGAAAAGAAACTGCAAAATAATGCATTCATTATTTCAGCCCAAAACTCAGTATAAGATTCATATAAATTAACTTCAGATTGTACTTTAAAAATACTTAAAATACATTTATGTACCACATTATTATTCATATCTGAAAAATCTAATGCAAAATTATGAAACGTTTCATGAATAAATACCTTGAACCATTCTTCTTTTCTGTAAACAACAATTTCAGAATCTTTAGGACATGTACTAGTAAAAGCTGTATTTACATTCATCTCATCTAATATGGAAATATTTGAAGATGGTAACTTCTTTTCGAGAGAAGTAAAATATAAATATACAACCAATGTTTTTGAACATGACCTTGATGAATATTCATTTAATATATATAGCCACAATATCATAGAATCAATATACCTGTGATATGTATCCAAATGTAGTTCAACATGAGGATCTTCTACTATAAAAATCACTTTGATTTCGCGACCAAAGAGAGAAAAAATATAAGTTAATTCAGATGTAGCTAAGTCATCAATATGCTTGCGGACAATGTCTGGAAAACTTTTAGAATTAAAACTTTGTGGTTTTGATATTTGGCTAATATTTACAAGTTTTTTCATAGAAAATGTAAAATAACCACCGCTTTTTTGTTTTAATTGTATTAAATATTTATGAGCAGATAAAATATCGTGATATATTTCTTTTAAAATATTTACGGTTTTTTTAGTTTGATGTACTTCATTAATATGTTTATTTTTGGTAAAAAATAACATAAGTTTTTTACTTCGTTCTGATATTTTCATCTTTATACTAGTATATTATTTATTTTTATTTACTTTTAATATAATTTACTATATAATAATATTATATAGTAAATTATGGAAGAAGAAGAAAAAAAAGAAGAAGAAAATAAAATTTATAGTGTTGTTGGTATTATAGATTCTGGTACTGAACAATATTATATAGATAATTATCAAAACACAGAATTAATACCATATTCTTCATTACTTGATGAAATGAAAAAAGGATATCCAGATTATAGAGAGAAAAAAAATCAACAAGGAAGACGAGAAAATGAACCTTATGAGTTACCTTTAGATGAATTCTTTAATTGTGAAAATATATTTGATAATTTAACAGAAGAAAATATTAATATTACAAATAAAACATTACAACAAAAAGGTAATTTAACATATTTTATTTTTTATGCTTTTTATTCAATCCAATCAAAAAGAAATGCATTTTATGTGAATAGTAAAGAAACTGATGTTATTGCATACTTATCTGCATTAAAACATCAAATAAGCGTAGATATGAATAGAACACCAGCTAATTTAAATGGCTCACCAATAATACCAATTTCAGATAAAAGATGGGAAAAAAAAGGTGAAGAACTTGGAATAAAGCTAGGTGATTACCAAAATGCCGATACATTTTATCGAATAATAATGCAAAAATTTAGTAATCCTAATAAAAATTTTAATATTATTAACATGCTTGCCTTGATAATATGTCAAAACATTTTAAATTATATTTTAGGTATGGTAACTTCAAAAATTTCATCTTTTGGTATTATCATGCTTAGTCCTAAAAGAGAATATAACATAAATATTGATGGAGATGAAATAACTATAGAAATAAAAATATTTGGAGACATATCAATAGGAGGAGAAGATATATATGCAAAATATGCATACAATTTTTTTGCAAATTTAAATACAGGTGTTTATAGATTAGACAATTTTTCTCTAACAAAACTTAATAATGAACAAAATGTTGCTCATGCGACTGTTAGAGAAAGAGAGGATAATAGTCAAGATTATTATAGAATAATACCTGCAGCAGTTGCATCAGCAGGTCTTTCAGTAGGTATACCATTATTATTAGGCGCAATAGGTGGTAAAACAAGTAAAACAAGTAAAACAAGTAAAACAAGTAAAACATGTAAAACAAGTAAAACAAGTAAAACATGTAAAACATGTAAAACATGTAAAAGAAGAAAGAAAAAAATAAATAAATTTACAAAAAAATATAAAAAATCAGTAAAAATAAAAAAAAGGATACATACAATAAAAAAGAAATATAAGAATATATAAAATATATTAATTTTATATGGAAAGCACTATTATTTTTATTTTAGCAATCATTTTAATAGTTTTTGTAATTATGAATTATGTAAAATATAAGAATGTATCAACAACAACAACTGAAACATCTGCATCTTGCTCACAGACAACATTTGGATGTTGTCCCAATGGGATAGATTCTAAAATAAATTTTTATGGAACCAATTGTCCAGGTTATGTACCAGGTCCAGGTTACGAATCAACCAATGTATTAGTAGTAAAACCACCTCCTCCACCACCACCACCAGTACCTCCACCTCCTCCACCTCCACCACCACCACCACCAGTACCACCACCACCACCACCACCACCACCACCACCACCACCACCTTTACCTCCACCACCACAACCTGTGCCCCCACCTCCACATCCTATTTATGGAGGTTGTGCTGGCACGCAATATGGTTGTTGTTCAGATAATGTCACTGCAAAGATTGATGCAGAAGGAAGTAACTGTATTTAACTTTCAATTTATTTTTTTTGTAAAAAAATATTATTCGTTTTACTATATATGTATAATAATTCACTTCCTGTTTTACAAACACTTTATTATAGAATTACACAATAAGATACATCGAATGAAACAAATGCGGCAATAATTGATTTTATACCATATATAGATAAACAAAGTTCATATAGTGGTTTACAAAATAGGTTTATGATGGATGAAAATGGAGTACCAAATAAAGATATTCTTTCTTTTACAGGTTATAGAACACCAGCAACTAATTTAGGAGATTATTCTATTTATTCTTTATATAATGAAACATTAACGATACAAACAAAAACAGGATTAATTAGCGCTACAGCAATTTATAATGATGGAGGTACTAGTACTGCAACAGAAAAGCAATTTATAGAATATGCTGTAACTGGAGCATCAGGTGAATTTGTTGGCGCTCAAATAGTAACTATATTTTTTAATAATATAAAAAAACAAGAATTGTAAAAATTTATGGATGATTTTTTTTTTATTTTTTTTAATATTTATAAATTTATATAATTTAATGGATATCGTTGTTACAGATGTAGTTCAAGAAGAAGTTCAAGAAGTAGTTCAAGAAGAAGTTCAAGAAGTAGTTCCAGAAGAAGTTCAAGAAGTAGTTCAAGAAGAAGTTCAAGAAGAAGTTCAAGAAGTAGTTCAAGAAGTAGTTCAAGAAGAAGTTCAAGAAGTAGTTCAAGAAGTAGTTCAAGAAGTAGTTCAAGAAGAAGTTCAAGAAGAAGTTCAAGAAGTAGTTCCAGAAGTAGTTCAAGAAGAAGTTCAAGAAGAAGTTCAAGAAGAAGTTCAAGAAGTAGTTCAAGAAGTAGTTCAAGAAGTAGTTCAAGAAGAAGTTCAAGAAGAAGTTCAAGAAGAAGTTCAAGAAGAAGTTCAAGAAGTAGTTCAAGAAGAAGTTCAAGAAGAAGTTCAAGAAGAAGTTCAAGAAGAAGTTCAAGAAGAAGTTCAAGAAGAAGTTGTTTTTATTGAAGAAGGACCAGAAGAAGTGTTTCAAAAAGAAGTTGTTTTTATAGAAGAAGGACCAGAAGAGGCTTATGATTTTTCAAGTAAAACATTATCAGAAGTATTATTTTATTTAACAGAACAACCATATGATAAGTCAGAAGAAATATATAATATACTTGAAATTAGTTTAACAGACAAATGTTTAGCCGTTATTAAGATTATTTTAGAGAATAATCCTACATCATTTTTGGAATTAGAAAATTCATTAATAAAAATAAATAAAGAAAATAGTATATGTGTTAATGATTTAATATTAATTATTCAAATTCTTTATGAACGAATAAATTATTATAAACAATTTAATAAAACTGTCATATCAGATTTATCTTCAAATATTCTTAAATTTATAATTAGATTTTTAAATAAAAGTAAAAAAATAAATTGTGAAATAACTGAAGTTGAAAAAGTAATCGATTCGTGTATAAATTTATTAACATTTACAAAAGTATTAAAACAAAATAATTGTTGTTCTTTTATGTAGATAAATTATAATTTATATTATTATAATTTATATTTATACTTGTTCTCTCTTAATTTTGTCACGAATTAACATAAGTTCATCAAATACAACAGGAGGTTTACTTCTGGCATAGTGTGTCAACTTGGCATCTTGTGTCGCTAATAGTAGTTTTTTCAAGTCTTCATTTTGCGTAAATTTTGCAAATTGAGCAGCATACATTTCCTTATTTTTTCTCTTACCAAAGAAATCCGAATCAGGCTCTCCTACTTCTAGAGGTCTTAATCTTTCACTTTTAAATTTACCACTTTTGCCACCAGCAGCCTTTGCCATTGCAGGATCTTTTGATAAATCTGTTCCTGAGTCTAGAGAGAAACTCAAATAGAAATCAGGATATGTTTTCTTATATTTAGAACCCTGATAATAATGCTCTACAGAAGACCATTGATGATTATCTAGTGAAAACGGTTGAACCCAAAAATTAGAAAGCTTCTTTCGCCACTGAGGAATAGTTGCCAACTCAGCAAAATCTTTCAATCTCTCTTTAGGAATTTTCTCTCCATTGCCTTTACCAGGTAATTTTTTATCAATCGATTTTGAATAAAATTGTAACACAACATCATCATCATACAATCCACGTAGTTTACTTTCAGATAGCTCTTCATGGACACCCATTACAGACGTTTCATTTTGTGGAAAATTAGTAGCTTTAAATCTTTGGAAATCAGGAATAATAGCAAAGGGTCCAGCATTCTTTTCCATACATCTTTCAACAATCATCTTTTTAACATCATATGGAATTTCTGTAAATTTAAAAATAAGTTTTTTCTTATATCCAATCAATTTATAATGATTACCTGTGTGGTCAATAATAATATAAAATTCTGGTGTAAAACGTCCGCGTTGCTGTAAAACATCATCATTCAATTGTCCACATTGTAAAACATTCTTTGTGTCACCACTTTTGTATAATTCACTTGACATTATAATAAATTTAATATTAAGAAGTCTTTCTAGAGTAGAAATAGTCCATGTATCTGCCCAGAATTCTGACTTTTTCAATTTACTTTTAAAAGCTTCCAATGTTTCAATGCCCTTCATAAACTTAAAATCTTTTAATATTTCAGCAGTAACTTTTTTTTCTTCAACAAGTCGGTCATGTTCTTTCTTTACTTCTTTTGCTGCAGTTGAAATCATTTTTTGTTCATTCCTATCTAATACTTCTGTAAATCTTTGTTTTAACAACAAATATTCAGACTCTAATTCTTTAATTTTATTTGTATCTCTCACAAGCCCATCTTTATACATATCATATTGTTCTTTATAATTAAAAAATATTTTTTCGGTTGCTTCAGTAACTAGTTTTTTGCGAAGTTTTGCTACAGAAGTTTGCTGTGCAATACTAGAAAAAGCATCACGGATAGTTGCAAAAAAACAATCTCCACCACCTTCATTATCTACTACCGTGTAATTTTTATTTTTCATAAATTTTTGAACCCATGCATCCTTTGGTCCTTCATGATACTTTTCTCTGTAATCTTTTGCTTGTTTTTTTGTTTCTTCTTTTAATAATGGTGGTAATGGAATACCTTTTGTGATAATAAACGTATCAATACGTTCTGGAGGAATTTCATAATGTTCATTATATTCGATTTCTTCTATTTCTGTATCAGAATCAGAATCGGAAACGTTTTCTTCCTTTTTCTTATCATCTTCATCCGTTTTAATTCTTCTTAGAGGCACATCTGGTTTCAAATGAAGACGATTAATAAAAGCAGAATTAGCAAAAGAATAGATCAACGGATCCCCTATTTTTTCTATGTCAATATTATTCATTTCGTCCAAATAAGATAAATAGTCTGATGCTTTAACTTCATATACACCAATTTGAATTACTTTATTATTATGTTTAACTAAATAAATAGGAAAATATAAAATATTTTTATCTTCAAAAGTATTTTTTGCATTTCCTAGTGCTATAATTACGTCTACGTCTTTAATTTCTAATTGATACAAGTCAGATTCCATTTTTAAATCACTTACATCTACACTTTTTAATTCAGGATAACTGACATCGCTATTTATTTTTGATAATACCATATATATTTTATTATATTATTTTTTATATTTAATACAAAATAAATATAAAAATATTTTTACCATAATACATGTTTCTTCATAAATTTATCATTCTTTAATTCATTAATATAGAACCACATATTTTTTCTTTTAAAAACAATATCATTATTTTCATGGTTTAATTCAAATTCTACAAGATGTTGTACAATTAAATCTTTATTACACTTGTTAGCTTTTAATTCCTTTGCAATTCCATAATAATCACATATTAATAATAACTCTTTTATAGTAAAATTTTCATGATAATGAATAATATGTGGAACCATTAAATCTGTGTCTGTATGTTCAATTTTATTTAATATTTCATTTATATCAAATGAACATTTCTCAACATTATTTTCTTCACATTCATTTAATGAAATAAATATATTATCTTGTTGACTTTGCATTATTTAAATATTTATACATATATTTAAATAATAATAATATCTAATATATTTATCCACATTTGAACATTTAGTAAATATATGAATGAGTTTTTTTTTGAATAATAAAAAATTGAATTAGATAATATGAATAATAATAATATTATTAATAGCAAAATGAAGAATCATACTTCAAAAAATAATAAACCTATTTGGATTATTGAAAATGATATCGATTGTGAAGAAAATAATGAACTTACAATTGTTGAAACATTTGTTGGTGCTGGTGGTGCTCATTTAGGATTTAAAAATGCTGGATTTAAATCATTATTAGTAAATGATATTGACAAAGATACAATAGATACTTTATTGTTGAATAAAGTTATTAGCGAAGACCAATATCTATTATCTCCAATAGAAGATATAACGCAAGAAATTTTATTGTCTAAAATAGGAAATAAAAAAGTTGATGTATTATTTGGCGGAATAGTATGTAAAGGATTTTCTTTAGCAGGAGTTAGAAATCCATTTGATATAAGAAATTATTTATACAAGCATCAACTGCGTCTTGTTGATATTTTAAGACCTAAAGTAAGTGTAATTGAAAATGTAACCGCAATTAAAAATATGATATTATATGTTAACTGCGAAGACACCGTTAAAACTTTTGAGGATTACACGAAATTGAGTGATTCAAATAAATTATTAAATGGAGAAAAATCAAGTAAAAGAAAAAATGGTGAAGATTACAGTGAATTAAATTTAACCATAAATAAAAATAAAAAAAAAATGGAAGAATTATTAAAAAGTATTGATAAATATAAATATTGTGTTTTAGATGATATAAAACAAAAATATTTAGAAATGGGATATAAATTTTATGAAAAAATTTTACAAACAGATAAATATGGTGGATATACAAATAGAAAAAGAATAATAATGGTAGCAGTTAGAAATGATATTGAAGGAGAATATATATATCCTGAAGAACAAGATACAAACAATACATTAAATGATGCTTTAAATTTAATAGATTATAATGGTATAAACAATCCTTCAATTGATGAAGATAACAAACCTATGAAACACAATCAAAAAACAATAGATAGATTTAAATTAATACCTGAGGGCAATAATATTGCAGATGTTATAGATGACATTCCAGATGAATTAAAAATAAGTGCTTTTTATTCAAGAGGAAATACACAAAGATTGAGTAGAAATCTTCCTGCTCCTACTTTAGTTCCAGGACATAGTAATTTCCCAATTCATCCATGGGAACATCGTTCAATTACTGTTCGTGAAGCTGCAACTATTACAGGGTTTCCTTTAGATTATAAATTTTGTGGTTCACATACTTCAAGATGTGTTCAAATAGGTAATGCCGTTCCTGTTCATTTATCTTACAATATTGCTTTATCTATAAAAAAATTATTAAATAAATAAAATATGTATATTAGTGTGTAAAAGAAAAATTCGTTATGACTTTTGCTTTACACTACTCATTCAAAATCTTGAATAAATTTAATTAGTTTATTTTTACATTCTCCTAATATTCCAACATTTCTACATATATTCATAAAATTTGTTAAAAGTGTTTCACAAAACCATTCAATCGGTAATTTTTTATTTTTTTTCTCATTCAATATTTTATTGATTATTATACAATTATTATAATCACTTAATCCACCTTTTTCTTTTGGAATAAAATGGTCTGCTGCTAAATCTCCATTGTCTTGTGGTATTCCTGTGATACAACATTTATAATTTGATAATTTAATTTTTTCCTCAATAATACATTTATTAAAACTATCACTTTTATGTTTATGGTTATCTATTATTTTAGTGCAAATTTTGTCTTTTATATGTGGAGTATATTTAACATACTTATTTTTTTTATATTGTATTTCACTCCACTCTAAAGGTAATTTATCTTTTCTCAAAATTTCAAATGCTCTTGGTGGGTCTCCTAATGGATTACCTGTTTCTTGTTTATTTCTAAAATTACAATATTCTTGAACATCCTTTATTCTTACATATTCATTTAAATGTAATTTTAAATATTCAAAAGCATATAGATTGGCCCCTTTTTTAATTTTACATTTGTTAATGGCGTTATCAATTTGTTTCAAATGAATAATTTTATATAACATATTTATCCTTTTTTTTCTTGAATATTTCTCAATAAAAGATTTTTTATCATAATATTCAATAATTAGTATTTGTTGTTTTACCTTTTTTGTCTTTGAAACAGAAGAGGAATTGATAACATTATTAATTTCAGGTTTAGTTTCCATTTCTCTATATTGTATTATGATAAGTATTTTATTTATAAAAAGCAATTCATTTTTTTTATAAATAATTAAATAATATACTTAAACATAAAAGCGAACATTTCAAAAATGTATGTTGTTGAATATTATTTAACCGAAGATGTAGAATATGTATAACCGTATGAAAATCCAAAAAATGCAGAAAAAAATACTAGAGTATATGCTAAAACATTTGAAATATTACGTTTAAATAATATATGAAAAACGCCATTTGTTATTTCCATCATAATATATCCAGATATAGTTCCTATCAATGTAAATGATATTGTGTGTAATATTGTGTAAATCATATTTACTTAATTTATTAAAAATTATTTAAGTTATTTTTATAGTGTTTTATTTTGTACAACCTTTTTCAAAAGTTGATGTAGTGTTTTGGTACAACCTTTTTCAAAAGGTTGTTTAAAAGGTTGTTACATGTCAATTAAATCCATAAATTTAAATAATGTCTTATTTGTCAAACTTTTATAATCTTTTACCTTACTATTTGCAATTTTTTCAACTACTTCACTAATTTTAAGTCCTTCGATTAGTGAATAATTATCACCGTCATCATTTTGATATAGTTCTTTTTTATACAAGATAGCAATAGTTTCTGTTAATTCATCCACTTCATTTCTTCTATCATGTTCTAAAATAAATACATACACTTGAGCTAACAAATTTCTAGTAATTTGTATAATCGTTTTTTCTGGTATAATACCATTTTGCATCAAGTTCAAATAAAATGCACCTAATGATTTGCGTTTTTCATTTGTCTTGTTTATTTCACAAAACTTGTCATAATTATCGTTTGAATCTACATACTCAATAGTATCAAACAATCCAGTAAACTCTGTTAATTTATTCTCAAAAGTATATTTCATAGTATCATATCTGAATGATAAATCAGAATACAAATCTGCATAAAGCTTTGAATAAAATCTGTTTGTAGAAACAATTTCAAAAATTGCAGAACTCAATCGCTCCATGTTTTCTAAAGTAATGTTTTCTTCTACGAGTTTATCAATTAAATCTATAATTTTATTACGTATATCCAAGTAATTTTTATCTGATAATTTATTCAACAATGCTCTAATATTATCTATTTGAGCATCAAAACCGACTTTTTCATCTATTTTTGTTGTTTGAAAAGTCCTCAATGCTTCCCAATCTTCGTCATTTACGATTTCTTGTGATTTATTTCGTCTTCCCTTTTTGAAGCCTCCAACTGTCTTATTTTTTTCACACATATAATCATTTGGTTGTTCAACTTTCATTGAATTCTCACGTTTTTGAAATACAGGCGTCTTTACATAATCAGGAGACCCAACTTGCAGAGCTAACTCAGAAATTATTTTGAGTGTCTCTTCTGGTAATTTAAAATCAAACCCTTGAAAAAGAATATTATTAATATCATTAAGTGTATAACAAGATGTCATTATGAATATGTAATATATTATACATCTTATTATTTATATCAATTTTTTTAAAATATAATAATAATAATAAATAAACTTAAACAGATAAAGACGTATTATAGTATAATGTCAGCTATAGTTTCTGAAGATAACGACGCGCTAAACGAGGAAAAGATAAACTCTTCGTATGAAATACAAAATTGGGATGAGTTAGAAATAAGTCCATCATTGTTAAGAGGCATTTATGCTTATGGTTTCGAAAAACCAAGTCCCATCCAACAAAAAGCTATTAAACCACTTATATTAAAAAAAGATATTGTTGCTCAAGCCCAGTCAGGCACAGGGAAAACAGCTACATTCACTATTGGTGCTTTAGCAAATGTTGACGTTACAGACAATACTACACAAGTACTTGTTTTGTCTCCAACAAAAGAACTAACTATTCAAACAGCAAAAGTTTTTGAGAGTTTAGGTAATATGATGGATAGATTACGTGTTCAGACCCTTTATGGTGGGTCTATTATTGAGGAGACAAGTAGTTTTTCAAATAAAAATGTACCTCATGTTATTTGTGCGTGTCCAGGTCGTGTTTTTGAGATGATGAGACGTGATAAAATTTCATCTAAGAAAATCAAGCTTGTCATTCTTGACGAAGCAGATGAAATGTTATCTACAGGATTTAAGGAACAGGTCTATAATATTTTTCAATATTTTAGCACTGAAATACAAGTTGCACTTTTTAGTGCAACTATGCCAGATGGTATTAATACAATTATTTCAAAGATAATGAGAGACCCTGTTAGAATTAGTGTAAAGCGTGAAATGCTTACACTAGAGGGAATACGTCAATTTTATGTTGCAGTCGATGATGACCGACAAAAATATGCAACACTCAAAAATCTATTTTCATTCTTGTCTTTATCACAATGTATTATTTATTGTAATAGTATTAAGCGTGTACAAGATCTATATGAAGCAATGATGGAAGATGAATTTCCTGTCTGTAGAATTCATAGCAATATGGATAGACCAGAGAGAGAGGGAGCTTTTAATGATTTTAGATGCGGTAAATCACGCGTTCTCATTTCATCAAATGTTACTGCACGTGGTATTGATATTCAGCAAGTGAGTGTTGTTATCAACTTTGATTTAACCAAAGATGTTCATACTTATTTACATAGAATTGGTCGCAGTGGTAGATGGGGTAGAAAGGGTGTAGGAATAAACTTTATTACAAGACGTGACGTTATCAAACTAAAAGAAATTGAACAACATTATTCAACACAGGTTAATGAATTACCTGCTGATCTAGGTTTCTTAGCGTCTGTTGTTTAAATTTATAATTTACTATCTAGATAATAGATAACAAAAATCCATATAATAAAATAAAATATATATAAGATTTACAAATAAAATACGTAAAATAAATTCATTATATTTCTTCTAATACATATAATGAATTTCTTTAGTGGGTACAAAGATAAAGATGAAGATAATAATTTAAAAACAAAGAAGATTATTAGTGTTGTTGATCAAGTAAATGATCATTTTAAACCACCAATTATCTACAATAAAGATAAAATCGAACTAAAAGAAAATATTGCAACTGATTTAGAATTAGTAAAAACTATTGATCCATCTAGTAATCCAATATATTCTTTTTATTTGAATACAGATAACGATGTGTCAAAAAAGGTAACTGAACAAATTGTTAAATATTATACAACCGATGTAGATTATTTAAAAGATAATCAAAAACTTATTAAGGAATATATTCCTATTACAAATAAATACTCAAATTATACAAACATTATTGACATATGGAATGAAATAAAACTAGATACTGGGTTTAGAGAGAAATATTACTATGTTGATTGGGAAATTCTTGAATTTTTAAATAAGTCCGAAACATTTTTACAGTTTATTAGCATTTATAATTTGTTTTCACCTATATTTTCTCTTATCATGCCTATACTTATTCTAATTATTCCTTTTTTTATTTTAAGAATGCGTGGAATTCCTTTAAGTGTTCATGATTATACTGAAGTATTAAAAGTCGTTGCACAAACAAATGCAATTGGAAAACTCTTTACAACAAATTTTTTTGAAATTACTGCACAAGAAAAAATTTATATTTTTATATCCGCTGGATTTTATTTGTTTTCTATTTACCAAAATATAATGGTATGTAGTAAATTTCATAGTAATATGCAAAAAATACATGACCATTTTTCAAAAATCTGTAAATATTCAGAACAAACGATTTTATCCATGGAAAATTTTTTAAGTTTTTCAAAAAATCTAGAAACATATAGTGAATTTAATTCAATTCTAAAAAACAAAATAGAAATACTAAAAAATATTAAAAGCAAATTATCTAGTATTTCTGAATATAGCTTATTTAATTCATACAAAATTAAAGAAATTGGAAATATATTTAAATACTTTTACGAGTTACATACTGATGTAACATATAATGAAGTAATTCTATATTCTCTCGGATTTAATGGCTACATTGATTGTATTGAAGGTTTGAAACAAAACATTGTAGAGAGAAAAATAAATTTTGCTACATTTTCTAAAGCAGGTTCTAAGAAAAATATGTTTAAAAATAGTTATTATGCATGTTTAAATAAAAATGAAAAAAAACCTGTAAAAAATACTATAAAGTTAAAGAAAAACCTCATTATTACAGGACCTAATGCGGCAGGAAAAACAACAATTCTTAAATCCACTTTAATAAATATTATATTTACTCAGCAATTTGGATGTGGCTTCTATGATTCCGCAAAATTGGCACCATTCCACCATATACATTGTTATTTAAATATACCTGACACTTCTGGACGTGATAGTTTATTCCAAGCAGAGGCTAGACGTTGCAAGGAAATTCTAGACTGCATTAATGATAACCCTAAAGAAACACATTTTTGTGTGTTTGATGAACTATACTCAGGTACAAATCCAGAAGAAGCGGAAATAAGCGCGACTTCTTTTATGCTTTATCTGCAAAAATATAAAGTAGTCACTAGTTTGCTTACAACACATTTTGTAAAAGTTTGCAGAAAATTGGACAAAGTAAAAACAATAGAAAACTGTAAAATGGTTACTGAAATAGATAAAGATAGTAAACGTATTATTTATACATATAAGATTGCACCTGGTATTTCAGAAGTTAAGGGTGGGATTAATGTTTTAACCAATTTAAATTATCCAAAAGAAATTATTGATAGAACTTTGTCGGAATCTAAATATAATAATATATTATAAATGGAAAAAAAAATTAAAAATTTTTATGGTGTCAATGTAGTAAACATTAATGATTTTACTAACCTTTTACAAGATAATAAATATTTAGTTGTTCCGAAAAAAGATATAGTTTTTTATTTAGCTGATACTCCTGATGAAAATTATAAACCAAAAATATTCAAATTTGAAAATCAAAATCAATTACAAGTTTATTTTGTAGATCATGTATTTGATAAAGCAGATTTAATAGACGATTATGGAAATATAAATATATGGAAAATTACATTTGACGGATTACCTGAAGATGTTGTTAAAAATATAGAAAATTTATTAGGAGGAAAGTATAAAAAACAAAATAAGAAAAGAAAGAAAACAAAGAAAACAAAGAAAAATAAGAAAACAAAGAAAAGAAAGAAACTCGTAATTTAATATTATAAATTTATTCGTTAATTCACTAATTAATTTATATACTCTTTTTGTAATATAAATGTCTTTGATAGATTTATTTAGTCCATCTTTTTTAATGTATTTAGGAATTATGATTCTTATAGTTTCAGTACTAGTTGTTTATTTTGAAAGCAAGTCTAGAGAACAAAACCACAAAATCGCATCTATGTTTAGTATTGTTTCTACTTTAGCAGAAGACATGAATCAAATGAAGTTTGCAGTAGGTCATATGGCAAATCAAAGCTTCAGTGGAGGTAATGGTCCAACTTTAGAAGAAAATATTAGACCTTTTTCTATGCAAGATGACGGTCAATTGATTGAAGTATCTGATGATGAAGATGATGATGAAGTATCTGATGATGAAATTAGTTGTGATGATGAAGTATCTGATGATGAAAGTAGTTGTGATGATGAAGTATCTGATGATGAAATTAGTTGTGATGATGATATTGAACATGATGTTTCTGTAAAAGTATTTAAGATTGGTGAGGAAATATCTTTGAATAAAAAAGAAGAAGAAAAATTGGAAAATATTATTAAAAATTCATCTTTAAAAATAGAAGAATTAGTAGAAGAGACACCTTTAGAAGAAAGTTTAAACGAAATACAAGTTATGAAAAAAATTAACATAAATTTAGACGAGAATGAAAATGAAGAATCTGTTGATTATAAAAAGTTCTCTCTACAAAAATTGAAAACTCTTGTTATTGATAAGGGTTTAGTGACAGATTCCTCTAAATTAAAGAAACCTGAATTGTTGAAATTGCTTGGAATTGAATAAAGATTTTATCTTATAAGTATATAAATGTCGTGGTCTACCTGTTATACTAGCTCTAATAATATTGACTTTAATTTTCCTCCGATAATGGCTGATGGACGAAATTACGCATCATGGCAACCAGACGCAGTTGTTAATGAGAGAATTCAAAAACAGGAAGGAATTCAAAATAATTGGACATATCGTCAATATTTGCAAAAGAATGGACTTCAAATCATGAACTATAATTCGAAAGAAGCTTGTTATGATTTAGGTCTCGACCCACATGTACAGTCAGATAGAACACCTTCTGACAATGTTCCTTATACATTTAAAAACACTTTTGACACTAGCAGACCTGGATATGGATATTGCAATTCTGATCTTAAAAATCCTTATTTAACAAGTGAACAATTAAATTCACGACTAGTATCAGCTCATATTAAAGATAGTAGTATACCAAAATAATATTAGACCAAAATAATTAGACCAAAATAAATCACATATAAAAAACAATATAATAATAAGTTAATATACTTTATTATTATATGAAAGTGTTGTCTATCGACGTCGGTATTAAAAATTTAGCATTTTGTTTATTTGAAAAAAAACCTGTATCAGACTATTTTATCGTAACAAAATGGGATACTATTAATATATCTGAAGAAGTATCATATACTTGCAAACTATGTGAAAAACCTGCAAAATTTAAGAAAGAAGACACATGCTATTGCTTAAAACATTCAAAAAAACAACCTTTACAGATACCAAGCTCAGAACAAAAACCTTCTTTTATAAATAAACAAAAATTTCAAAAACTTTTTGATATTGCAGATGCTCACAAAATTGTATATGAACATAAAATTAAAAAAACAGATTTAGCCAAACTAATTAATGATTATATTAAAGACCATTATTTTGAAAGCATTGATACTACGCGTGCTGCAGATGTTAGCTTATTTAGTATTGGACTAAATATTAAGACACATTTTAATAAATTATTTCAAAATGAAATCAAAATAGATTATGTGATTATTGAAAATCAAATAAGTCCTATTGCCACTAGAATGAAGACTATACAAGGTATGCTTGTGCAATATTTTGTCATGTCAGGACTGCAAGTAGATAATATTGAATTCATATCGGCTTCTAATAAATTAAAAGATTTTACTCCAAATGAAAAAACTACATATAGCGATAGAAAAAAACTTGGAATCGCAAAATGTTTAGAAACAATTACAAATGACTTTCGATTTAGCGAACATGTAGACTATTTCAATAAACATAAAAAGAAGGATGATTTAGCAGATTCATTTTTGCAAGGTATCCACTTTTTGAAAAAATCCACTTTTTGAAAAAAGTGGAGCAAAAACCCTACCAATATTAACTTTTGTGAAACTTGATTTAAAACAATATGATAGATTTTGGCTCCACCTTTTTAAAAGGTGGATGGAATAATATATTTAATAATTCGTAGGACTTAAAATTATCTATTCTAGTTAATGAATAGATATAATGGATGACATTATTGAAATTACTGATCTGGATCTCAATGGAAACTCTTCAAATTTTGGTGGAGGACTTGAATTACTTATGAATGACAAGGTTAAGGATGGAAATAAACCAACCAGTGAAATTGAATTAGAAGATTTAAATAATTTAGAAAATGAATTAAATAATTTAGTAGAAGACATACCAACCAGTAGTTTTAAACCTAAATCTGATTTATTTTCAGATCCTATTAGTTATTTTAATTCCAAAATAGATGAAAAACCATCCGTGAAATTTAGCGATAATGAACCAAGTATTGGACAATCTACTTCACAAACAGACAATGATAGTAAGACATGGGATGGTTATGGTAAATTCAATAATATTCCTATTGATCCAGATGCATCGGTTCAATTTGAACATAAAATGTCAAAAGAAGAACTACTCAGAGAGAAATTTAAATATTTAAGGAAGTTAGAGGCTCTTGAAAAGAAGGGTGTAGAATTATCAAAAAAATATAATATGGAATCTTCTTTGCAAGAAATGCAAGGTGAATATGAGACCATTATGGAGGAAAAATCAAAACAAAATTCAGTTAAATTCCAAGGCAACATGCTAATGGCTGTTATTAATGGTATTGAATTTTTAAATGGAAGATTTGATCCCTTTGACATTAAATTGGATGGTTGGAGTGCTCAGTTTGAAGAAAACATGGGAGATTATGATGAAATTTTTGGCGAACTTCATGAAAAATATAAGAGCAAAGCATCTATGGCACCTGAATTGAAACTACTTTTCCAGCTTGGTGGAAGTGCTATGATGGTTCACATGAGTAATACTATGTTTAAAAGTGCAATGCCTGGCATGGACGATATCTTACGACAAAACCCTGACCTCATGCGTTCTTTCCAAAATGCTGCGGTTAATTCAATGTCACAAAGCAGTCCTGGTTTTGGAGGGTTCATGGGTAACTTTATGAATCCGGATCCTCAACCTGCTTCTGGACGCGGTCCCCCACCACCAATGGCCACACAAGGACCTAATGCTGTTCCGCCACCAACAGGACGCTCTGGTAATAACAACTATGCAAGACCTGATTTGAATTTTAGTAAGAGTAATTTTGTAGATGATGGTATAAGTCTTCGAGAGAATTTTGAAAGACCAGATGTGCAGGATAGAACAAGTAAGAGACCTACAGGACGACCTGAAATGAAGGGACCTAGTGATATTAGTGATATTCTCTCTGGTTTAAAAACTAAGACCATTAATATTCAGGAACCTACACAACAAGCAACCACAAATGATAGCAGCACTATCAGTATTAGTGACCTAAAAGAAATGCAGTCAGAGGGAAATATGCCTAAACGTAGCGGACGTCGTAAGAAATCAGCTAGCAATACCATTTCATTGGATATTTAAGTAACAATACTTTTAGAAAAATTTAATATTATACTTTTTCTAAAAATTTAAATATTATTTTTTTACATATTTTTTTTCAAAATATTCATAAAGTTTTGGTGCTATTTCAGGTTTAAAACATCCTGATACTATATTGGAAGCAGATGTAGGTTGCGCTGTGCCAATTATTGATTGTGATTTTCTAAAATAATAAGGACCCTGTGGTGGTTTTGATTTATCATTATTTTTAACAGGTGTTCCAGGTTCTGTCTCTGATAATGTATAATAATAAGATGCATTTACTTCAGATATTTTTTCTACTTGAGTATAATCTAAAAATTTACTTGTTAATAATATTTTAGCAGATGTAAGCTTATTGAAAATACCAATATAAAAATCCGAGTTATCTATATCTATCGGTCTAATATCAGAAATATTTATACCAGCTAAACTTATAGGATTTTCTGGTATATTTATATCTATAAAACTATATGAACTGTTTTGGGAATCACTAATTGTACACAATAAAAATCTTTTTGAAACATTATAAAGACGTCCTGGTATTATCATTGTTAAGTCTGTAATTTTATTACCAAATACAGTAGTAGGCAATGAATGTTCTGGTTTTACCCATATATTTTCACTAGTTTCAGTGTTTACATAATACATAATACCTTTATCATCTAAAAATGCTTCCCAACCTTTTGGTAAACATCTATTTTCTATATCTAATCTATCTTTTTCAATTTTGTTCATTGCTTTTTGTTCTTGTAAAAACACATTATTCTGATCGAAAGACATTTATTATATATTAAATATAAATTATTTTAATATATTTTTTAATTATAATTATTCAATCAACTTATTTTCTAGATTTTTTATTTTTTCTTGTTTTCCTTCGTTTTCCTGTTTTCCTTCGTTTTCCTGTTTTCCTTCGTTTTCCTGTTTTCCTTCGTTTTCCTCCTTGTTTTTTTTCTAACTCTTTTTGTACAAATGCTAGATCATCATCATCATCATAAGGATCATATCTTGTACCACGTTGTAATCTTGAACTTGTATTTTGATTCATCATATTATTTTCTACAAATTTTAGATCTTCATCATTAGCCTCATATCTTGTACCACGTTGTAATCCTGATGTCTCTTTTAAATCTCCTTTTTTCTTTTTAAAAAAAAAGTTCATTAATTATATATATATATATATATTTATTTTAATTAAAGTTAATTATTAAATTACACAATATTTATTATATTTTTATTTAAATAAATTATCTTTTATTTAAATAATGAGACAAACAAATAGTAGACCTGTTTCAAACGTATCTATGACCAATTGTAAAAAGGGTGGCATTAAAATCAAAGAAACTAATAATGGCTATAAAAACGACCCTTTTGCAAATGTTAATCCTTTTATAAACGAAACAAAGAGAGAAAACGTTGTATACAATTCAACTTCTTATAATCAATTAGACTTAAATATTGAAAACTATTCAAGACCTGAACTTTATAAGTTATTTGGTCTAAATACAACTATTACTTTAAGCGAAGATATTATGAAAGAATGTAAAAAATTGGTTTTAAAAACACACCCAGACAAGTCACATATCGATGAAAAGTATTTTATATTCTTCAGTCAGGCCTATAAAAAACTTCTAAATATTTATGAATTTCAAAATAAAACCAATTCAAAAAAAACTGAAGATAAAAGCGAATATTATGACTCAAGTAATGGTCATCTCCTTGACAAAATGTTTAATACAAATAAAGATTTAAAAGATTCAAACAATTTTAATCAATGGTTTAATCAACAATTTGAAAAACACCGCTTAGAAGATCCAGTAGAAACTGGTTACGGAAATTGGTTGAAATCTGACGACGATATTGTATTCACACCAACCAATATAACCAAAGACAAAATGGCATCAGAAATGGAAAAAAGAAAAAAACAAGTACAAACATTGACCAGTTATACTGGTGTAAATGAATTAACTGCATATACTTTTGGCGGTTCTTCATTAATGGCATATGACAGCAATTTTACATCAGGAACACTCTTTAGTAATGAAGGAATGGGTTATACTGATTTGAGGCAGGCTTATGTTGAATCTGTTATTCCAGTGACAGAAGAAGATTATAAAAATACACCAAAATTCAATTCAATAGATGAATATAAGAGACATCGTGATAATGCTAATATTGTTCCACTTAGTAAAGAAGAGGCAATGCGAAAATTATATAATGACAATAAACAAAAAGATGAAGAATCATCAGCTCTTGCATTTTATTATGCACAACAAGCTGAAAAGGCAAAGAAAAATGATAGTGAGTTTTGGACTGGATTGAAACAAGTAACAAATTGGTAATTAAATTATTAACCCAAAATATACATCTTTACAAAAAACGTTTAGACAATTTATTATTTATAATAATAAATAATAAATAACAAATGGAGATTATTTTATTTAATAAAGATGGTTTTACATTTACACGAAAAAATGAAAATAATTATGAAATTAATTTTAGTATGATAAATAACAATATATATTTAGACAAAATTATTGATTTTGGTCTCATGAAATTAATATATGATTTAAACACTGATATCTATATTCAGTCTAACATTGAAAAAATAAATGAAAATGAAGCAATTGTAACACTTCTTTTAAAACATTTTTTTGAAGATATTGGACTACCTCAAAAATATTCATATGTGCATATGATAAAAAAAGTAGAACAAAATAAAGTCACTTTTATATCAAAATCCATAGTTTCTCACAAACCAGAAGAGATACCAGAAAATGCAGAGTTAATGTCTTTTGATAATCTAGAATGTGTTTGTAATATTGAAACACCACATAAAATATATTTTACATTTGAAGTGAATTTAAATAATAAACGTATAACACCTCCACTTTTTGTTCAAAAAATGATTGGTGTAATTGTAAATAAAATATTTAAACGTGTAAAACAATTTATAGAAAACTTACAATAGTATAATATATTATACAATGATGGAGAGATTAATGATAATGGAGAGATTAATAATGGAGAGAATATTGAGAGAATTTTGGACAATTACTAATATACTTTGGATTATTAGCTCAGAGACAATTCTTTATTTATTTTTTTCAAACTGGACTAATTTTGTTGAGAGACTTACTACGAAGTTAGCTAATGTAAATATATTGTATGTTAAACTATTTCAAGCTATTGCTTCCAATAATAATTTAATTGATGAGAAGACAAATAATGAGTTATTAAAATTTACAGATAATGTACCATGGAATTATAATGATATTTGTTTAATTGATTTAATTGAATTAGAAAATGAATATAATTTATATTTCAAAGATGGTTACGAAATACCTATAAATTCTGGAATGATTTCTCTCGTCTTTAAGGCATATAAAAGGTCTGATGGTGAACCGGTAATAATTAAAATAAAAAGAAAAGACATTGATATTCGTTTGAATAATTCTATTGAAAATTTAAAAACATTTTTGTATTTTTTATCTTTTATACCTATATTTAATAAGTATCAGATTGAAAATATTATTAATAAAAACATTGAAACAATACGTCATCAAACTAATTTTGATGAAGAAGTAAAAAACATTATAAAGGTGCAAAATAATTGCATAAATTTAAAATATGTTAAAATACCTAAAGTATATAAAGAAGTAACAGAAAAATATCCAAATTGTATTATGATGGAATACATTAATGGATTAAAAATAAATCAATTAGAAGAAACAGATTATGTTGGATTTTCAAAGCAGGTATTGAAGTTTGGGTTGGTTACTACTATAGTGCACGGTGTAACACACGGAGATTTACATAGTGGAAATATATTGTTTATAAAGGATAATAATGATGAGAAATATCCATATAAAATTGGTGTCATTGATTTTGGTATTATTTTTGAAATAGACAATTTTTATAAAGAAGCACTTTTTGAATTATTAACACAATTATTTGAAAGACCTCCAAGGGAAACTGTGATACATTTGTTAAATTCTGTCATTATAGAAAATAGAGAAATTATAAATAAAATACCGAAAAAAGATTATGAAGCTATTGTTAATATAGGAGAAGAATTATTTTTGGAAGCAAGCAAAAATGAAAAAAAATTTAATCAAATTCAATTGTATAAATTTCTCTCTACTATAAAAGAATTTTTATGTAGAAAAGAGGTTATGGATATTGGTATTCAACCTAGTGACAATTTTGTTAAAACACAACTTGTATTAGCTATGGCTCATGGTGTAACATTGACGCTTTGTAAAAACAACATATTAACACTAATGGATGATGTATTGAATGAGCTATTTCATACGAATATAATTTTAGATGAAGATTTATAAAAATATGTATATATTATTTGATTATTATTGAAAAATATAATAATAATAATCAATTTATTATTATTATTTTAATTTTTAATTTATTATTTTAATTTTAATTTTTAATTTATTATTTTAATTTTTGTCAACAAACACTTCTTTGGCAATTTTTTTAATAATCTTTTCTTCCTTTTCGTAATCATTATCACCTTTTCCACCCATTGACTCTATAACAATCTTATTAAATTGGTCAGAATATTTGGAAGAACATTTTTTCCAATCTGGATGTAGCTGCTGAAATTCTGAAATAAGATTAATATTTTTGTTTGCAACTTTCCTAACCATTTTATGCATTTTCACATGTTTTTCATCTTCTTTTTCCCACTTATCTTCATCTTTTATATACATTGTTTCTCTCTTTTTATCAGTGCAATGAATGGGTCTCTCTGTTACATCTAATGTATTTAATTTCTTTATAATTATACTAGAAATACCTTCTATATATCCAATTTCTCCAACCTTTTCTAAATCACTCAGTTGTAATTGGAGAGAATCAACAAAATCCGTAATGTTCATTGCATTTTTACATGTCTCGTTTAAAAACACATTTAAGTTAAATGTCTTGTTATTTGAGTTATTATTTATATTTACAGATTTTTCTTTACATATTTCAACAAGTTGATTTTGTAATTGATTATTCTGTTGTAAAAGAGACATAATTAATTCTTTTTCATTTAAATTTTTGTAATCTACGTCGGCATTTTTTTCGGCATTTAATGCCGATGGTGTGCATTTTTTTTCATGATACCATAGACTATTCCGAGCATTATACGTCTTATTACAGTGTTTGCAATGAAATATCATGTTTTTGTTTTGTTCTAAAATGTTCAATTTTGTTCTATTTTTGTGTTTCAGTGTCAAAATGTGTTTATTATAATTACTCTTTTTGCAGCATGTAAAGTCACAATTTTCACAATAAAAAATTTCGGCATTTTTTTGTTCCTTTTCCATTCAAAAATGTTCTATAAATATAGAACAGAAAAAATGCCTAAATTCTTTTTTACAAAAATAATAAAAAATTATCGTAACAAAATTTGAATTATTTTTTTGGTACTCAGACCATAAAATTCAATTATGGTCACAAAGGTCCGTTTTTGGGGAAAGTTTTTTTTGATTCTTGAAAATGGACAAAAATAAATGTCCAAAATCGAAAAGACAAAAAAACTTTCCCCAAAAATTTCAAAAGTTTGGGCCCTACCTTTTTCCTTTTTTTCGGTATTTTTGGAAAAATTCTTACATTATATAGAGACGACAATGTTGGTTGGCTTTAAGTTAGAATTAAATAAATATATATTTTGAAAATTATAATATAAAATTGAAAAGAATTAAATACTTACTGCTATATATTACATGAATGATATATTTGAAACATCAATGAAAACTCCTACTTTTGTATTCGTAGATGGAAGTTATTTTAACTTTTATAGATATTATGCTTTAATTCAATGGTGGAAAAATGCACGTACAAATGAACCTTTAGAAGATCCTTATCTTGTTGAGGAGTTTGTTGAAAAATTTAAAAAAACACATGTAGATAATTTACAACAAATACCTAAGAAATTGAAACTAGATAATCCAATTATTATTGTTGGAAAAGACTGCAAGAGAGAAGACATTTGGAGAATGAAACATTTCCCTAATTATAAGGGAACAAGAGATAATAAAGATTTTAAAGGAGGTCCATTCTTTAAAATGGTATATGAAGAGGATTTATTTTTAAAAGGAGGCGCTAAAGCTATTCTAAAACATCCATATTTAGAAGCTGATGATTGTATTGCATTGTCTATTAAATATTTATTAAAAAAATATGGAGAATTATGTGAGATTTATGTAATTACAAGTGATCGCGATTATTTACAATTAATTGAAACTAACGTGCACTTGTATGACTTGCATTATAAAAACATTTCTGGAACAGGTAATTCGGATAATGACTTGGAAATTAAAATAATTATGGGGGATAGTAGTGACAATATCCCTTCAGTATTTCCAAAATGTGGTCCTAAAACAGCACTAAAATGTATTGCTAATCCAGAATTCTTTCAAAAAAAAATGAGTGAAGATCCCAAATATGCAGCACAATATGAATTAAACCAACTACTTGTAAATTTTGAGAATATTCCAATTGAATTACAAGAAGAATTTTATTCAACAATTAAGAAATAAAATTTATATAAATAACAAAAATTTATATAAATAGTTTAATTTTGGTTCTTTAGAAGGAATATGTTTGTAGTTAATAAAATATTTTTTTACTTCATACTTGTAAAATTAAGTTAAATAAATATATATTGCCTTATACATGTAGTATTTTAGTGTTGAAAAATTATGTATTATACTCGTGATAAAAATATTGTGATAATATAACTAAGATAATGTCAACAGACAACCGAAATTTTTATGAAATACTTGGGGTAAATACAAATGCAATAGATGATGAAATTATACATGCATATCGTAATCTTGCACGGAAATATCACCCAGATAAAAATTCTTCTGGTACAGAAGAATTTCAAAAAATTAATGAAGCACAAAATATATTATTAGATCCAGAAAAAAGAAAACAATATGATATTAAATTAGCTTTGAATTCTGCTACTAATCCTGTTCCTAATCCTAATCCTAATTCTGTTCCTCCTAAAGATAATAATAGTTGGTATAATGGTTGGGGGTTTTTTTCTAAAAGTCAGAACACACAACCGCCACCAGCACCTTCATCATCAGTACCTTCATCATCAGTACCTTCACCATCAGTACCTTCACCATCAGTACCTTCATCACCAACACCTTCATCAGTACCTTCATCAGTACCTTCATCATCAGTACCTTCATCAGTACCTTCATCACCAGCACCTTCATCACCAGCACCTTCACCATCAGTACCTTCACCATCAGTACCTTCATCATCAGTACCTTCACCATCAGTACCTTCATCATCAGTACCAAGAAGAGTATTTTCACCCCCTTTACCTTTATATTTTTATAAGTTAAAAAAATTTGATGGTTATAAATTTGTCATACCAAATGTTCTAAAGTCATCAAAAACACTTCTAGGATATAAAGCAAAATTAGATATTAAAGATGTTATAGAAGAAGGAAAACAAGTTATAAAAGATACAACAGAATTATTCAAGGCAATTATTGAATATAGTCGTGGTACTACAAAAACAGTAAAAACAGCAGATGTAATATCATCTATAGATGGATGGATCGCAAAAATATTTATAGCAGATAATTTCAATTTTGGTGATGTAGTTGGATTAATAGTGATTGACAAAAATGATATAGAAGCGGTTCAAACGTATTACAGTAAAGAAAATATGGATGCAAAATCAGATTCAGAGTTTAAAGATTTAAAAGCAGAAGCATTACGTAAACCACCTGAAGAATATTTAGATCCTAATAATTATAGAGTAAAAACAAAATATTATACAAAATCCAAACCGCTAGAAGGTGTTGGTGGTTTTATTCTTTCTATGCCTAATTTAGAATTGGGTAAAATAAACAATTCTTTTATATCGGATTATTTACCAACAACTAACTTTTGGAGTGCTCCACAAGAAGTCACTATTACAAAATGGTATAAGGAGAAAGCAGGAGATATCATTAAAACAGGAGAACCATTATTTGACGTTACAAAAAAGGATAATGATGGTCAAGTTATTAATACAACTATATTTTCATCCAATGATGGATACCTAGCAATGCATTCATATGTTAATAAACCAATACCAAATGAGCCTTCTTCAACCACCGAGACGAAAACATCAGGTGGATCAAATAAAAATAAAAAAAATATAATAGGCGGTGCAGATCCAAATAATGTTACAGTTAAATATGGAGATAATGTAGTAGTTGTTGTAAATAAAAAAGAAGATATAAAAAAAGCACAAGAATTGATTTTAAATCCACAAGCAAAAGTTACAAAACCTTTTGTGTTTGAAAGAGGTACTACTTCTACTAATACTAAATCTGAAAAAAAGAAAAATGACTTACCAATTCCTAATCAATTAAACATCACTATTAATACCAATATTCCAGGTTATCAAAAAATTGTATTCAAACCATCTATGGTTTCAAAAGATATTGGAAAAGATGATAATGATGTGCGATTTTATCCTCTTATTAAGTTAAATAAATCAACCATAGACAAGATACCTCCTAATTTGCGTGTCAAACAATTTTTTAATCGTGGTCTTTTTCAATCATTGATTAATTTTACAAATGCAAGACCTGCAGAAACGCTTGTTTTAGCAAAGCGTTATGGATACATAGACAATAATATTAAATTGACATTACAAACAATTTTTGCAAATGGTTCAGTTATTACTATAGGAGGCAAACAATATACTATTGCTGATATAAGATGGAATAATGGAGATTGGAAAGTAGATACCAAACAAAGAAAACAAGAGCTAGACCCAAATAGAATTATAGATCCTCGTTTATATGCAGAAGTAATAAAAGAAGGGTTAGTGAGTGGGGAAGAACAATTGCGAAAATTAGAAGAAAACGACCCAACATCAGTATATGGATCTGGATTTACTGGTCAAAAGAACGCAACTGCAAGAGGACCTACAACTGCAAGAGGACCTACAACTCCAACTCCAACTCCAACTCCAACACCAACTCCAACACCAACTCCAACACCAACTCCAACACCAACTCCAACTAAATCTACTACATCAATACCTTCGTATGGACCTCTATTTACAGCAGCAAAAAAACCCACTCAAGAACAACGTGATTGTGAAACAGAAATTCAATTAAATCCTACAAAATCACAACGTGTAACATCCAAAATAAGAGATTTTTTTAGAAATTTTCATTGGTTTTTTATATTAAACAAAATATATCAAAATAGTGAAGAAGTACAAAACCTAACAAATAGATTATTTAGAAATACAAGTAATATATTACTGCAAGGTGGTGGTAATATAAGTCAAGACGCATATACTCAATCAGTTGAAGGATTACAAATAAATTATAATGAAGGTAGAGGTGATTGTTTTTTTATAGCAGTTGCAGATGCAATTAATTATTATAATTGTAGTAATCCTACAAGTCTTATTATAAAAGATGATTTTGGTAAGGAAAAAACACCATTTACGATAGAAAGTCTGAGAGGAATAGTAGGTGATTATTATATTATTCAAAGTAATCTAGATGACCCTGATGTTCAACAACATCAAGATGGAATGGTTGATTATTTGAATAGTATATTTAGAGATTATATTGAAGGTTTAATAAATTATGGTAATGTACCAACTGACGAAGAATATTTAAATGCAGTTAATAATCATTATACTGGAGATACGTTTTTAGTTAGAAAACCAACAATAGCATTACAACAATCAAATCCAAGATACAATACGCCTTTTGAAGCAATACCTCTAAATTCTAGTAATGCAGATGAAATAAGGGAATATTTTATGACACCAAATTACTGGGGAGATAAGTTTGCAAGTAAAGCAATTTTTAATATATTAAGAATAAATATAATATCCTTTATAAAAACATTTCCAAATAGAGCAATAGATCCAAATATTTATTATTATAGAATTGATGGTAATTTCATTATACAAGAAGATAATAATTGGAATAAATATTTGTTTTTATATTATGATGGTATAGGTCATTATGAATTAATGACATTTTCTAATAAAAGTTTAATACCAGGAACTTCAAAACCATTAATAAAAAATAAACAAAAAATTACTATCTTTGAAAGAGAATCTGAAATAACTCCACCAATCTACATAATATTTTTAATATTTTTTGTAGATTATTATCCTCTAGATGAAGTAGTAGCTTTAAATTATACTTTTTTACCAAATTGGATGCACTCCATAAAAAATAGTTTTGAAATAATACTGAATAATATAAATAATGGATTACTTGGTATAAGATTTATACAGTTTTTAGCAGAAATTTTTCCATTTCCAGATGTTTATAGAAGAGAGTTTGAAAGACTAACTACAGGAACACCAGTAAGTACTACAAGAACACCAGTAAGTACTACAAGAACACCAGTAAGTACTACAAGAACACCACGAAAAACCGGAACACCTCCGATAAGATCACTTCCTACAGAAAGACAAACAAGATCACAAACAAGAGGTGTTAATACAAGATCAAAGACGCAAAAATTAAAAGGAAAAAAAGGAGGATCACTCGATATTCAATCAGGAGGTTTAAATTACCCAACAAGACAACCTTATTATCCGTCTTCTTATCAAATAAACCAATATGGTAATCCTTCTTATCAAATGAACAAATATGGTAGTCCTTCTTATCAAATGAACCAATATGGTCGTCCTTATTATGCAAATCAAATGATAAGAAGTGACGAACAATATGATCCATCAAAATTAGCATATTCTATTACTATTTCATTAGAATTATATCCAGGAACAAATGCAACAAAAGAACAACTTGAAGCCATGAAATGCGATTCAAGATGGGAAGCAGTAAGACAAGCTTGGTCTGAATTTACAGGAAAACCTTATATAATTATGCCCAAATATCAAACACAACGTAATAATCCTAATCAAAATAATCAAACACAACGTAATAATCCTAATCAAAATAATAGAAATCCTAATCAAAATAATAGAAATCCTAATCAAAATAATAGAAATCCTAATCAAAATAATAGAAATCCTAATCAAAATAATAGAAATCCTAATCAAAATAATCAAACACAACGTAATAATCCTTATCAAAATAATCAAAGATATGTAGGTGGTAAAAAAAATAAAACGTTTCACAATAAAATAGTTAGCATTAGTAATAAAGCTAATAAGTTGAACAAAACTATAAAATTAAATCAATAAATAATTACTTAATATAATTAGTTATTTATATTTTTAATGATTATTGGTCATAATTATATTTATTAAAATCAAATTTTTGATAAGCCATTTTCTGATCTTTTCGTTGTTTCTCTCTTTTAGCCTTTTCTAAAACAGCTACAGCAGCAGCCATTTCCGTATCTGTAACAACCCCATCTTCGTTTGTATCAATTATTTTATGAAGAATTCTATATTTATAAGGAACAATACATAAATGACTTTCTTCATTAAATAAGAAATCTGATAATATGGTAAATACCGCAGTCAAACCTAAAGCAGCATATATATCACGAGTACCCATCCATGCCATAGAAAATACAAGTAACTGCTTGCTGACAGACCATTTCATATATTCTTCGGTTGATTTGCTAAATTGTATTTGTATAAATTTAGAACCAACGTTAAGTAAAATCATAATAACACCTGCAAAAAACTTGCTATTATTTAAATACATAACATGATGATTCAAATAACCTAATCCATTAAATAGAGGTGTAAAAATGGTTGTTTTTCCAATGCCTCCTTTTAATGTTGTTGATTGAGTTGGTAAACTATTTGATTGATTTGTTGGTGGTGCCGAAGTAGACATATATATATAATACTAAAATAACATATTATTATATTTTTAAAAACCTAGACTTTTTGAAAAACTATCAAATGTTTCAGTTATTTTGTTGGTTACTTTATTTTTAAAACTTTCTGCAGCTACACGAGTTTTTCTAATTATTGGTCTATAATATGCTTTAATTTTTGGCGTAAATGGTTCTTGTTGAGGAATAGAATTTATATAAGCAAACATAAGAATAATTAAAATAAAAAAAATATAACATAATAAGTATTTCATAAATAATTATATATAATTTATATAATTATTTTTATTAAAAATTTTATTTTAATGTTTGATATGTTAGAAACTTGAATATTGCATAGAAAATGTTTCTTTACTGGAAGGATTTATATCCTCTGTAGTTGTATCAAATTTAACATGAATTTGTTTTGAATTTTTTCCTTTTCTCATTGTGTCTTCTCTTTCAGTTATATTAAAACCTTCACGACCTATAAAAGTTTCAGTAGTAGTCATAGCTGCACTTGATGTAGCTAATGTAGTATTTCCTTGGCTCTCATCAGATAGTTTTTTTTTAAACTCTGATAACATATCTTTTTCTTTTGTACTGTCAAAACCTTCTAAATATACTTCATCATTTTGATTAATCATAATAATAACATATAAAACTGCTATAATACCACAAAACACACTAGAACTACTAATTCCTAAAATAAGAAGAACTAATATAAAACGTCCTAAAATGGTATTAATTAAGAATTTAAATGATTTATATTGACTAAGTAAAATAATAAAAAATATTGCAGCAGAAATGCAAATTTTGTTTTTACTCACAAATTTTGTGTCCATATAAATATTCTTATATAATATAATTTGAAATATAAAATAATATTATTTTACAATCCTTATCAAATTATTATTTTAAAATTATTATCTAAATTTTTAATAAGAGAATGTCTTTAGCTTTTTCGGCATATTCACTAGAAAATGAAGATTGTAATAATTCAAATTCAGAAACTTATATAGATAATAGAAAACCACGACGTAATAATACAACTCAAAAAAGAAGAGAGGCTTTTTCAAATAAAAAAGTAGATAGCAGTGTTTTAGAAAAACTACATGCATCAAATGATGATGATGATGATGATGTATTCTCTCCTCCTAAATCTGTTACTACAGAAAGAATACAAACCCAAGAAGATAAAAAACAACAAGAGTCAATGATTAATATGACTAACAGAAATGAACAAATCTTTAGGACATTAGGCAAACAACCTAAACCAAATAATCCAGACGAGGAAGAGTTTGATGCAAATGACTACAGCAATTATGGTGACGAAAAAACGAATGAAGAATATTATAAACGCGTATTGCCTAGTTATTTGCAACAACAACAACAAATTTTACAAAAAAATCTAGTAAATAAACCATATTATAACCAGATGAATTATAATCAGTTAAATTCAAATATAGATGATAATGTGTTATTACAAAAGATGAACTACATGATTACTTTATTAGAAGATCAACAAGACGAGCGAACAAATAATGTAACAGAAGAGGTTATTTTATATTCTTTTTTAGGTATATTTATTATCTTTATTGCAGATACATTTGTTCGAGTTGGAAAATATGTTAGATAATATAAATTTGTATATATATATAAATAAAAACTATATATATTTATAAAACATAAATATGACTACACAAGAAATTGTAAAATGGGATGAATCAAAATGGTTGGTTATGACAAGTATATCTATTTTACCAACAGCTTATTTGAGTTATCAGCGCGAATATTATACACAATGTTATGGATTACTAATAACAACTTTTTGTTCTATAAATTATTGGCGTAAAACCACTTATGGAACAAGACGTAATCTTGATTTACTATTTAGCAAAATTGCATTTTTAAGTTTTCTATATAATGGCATAATACACTTACATGATTATAGATTACTCTTCTATCCTAATTTGGCAGCCACTATATATTGTTACTTAATAGCTAATAAATTATTTGAAGCCAAAGATCCAAATTGGCTGAATTATCATATGTTATTTCATTTACTAATTGGTATACAAGGATATTCAATTACACATTATTTACCATGATTGTCTTATACCATGATTGTCTTATACCATGATTGTCTTATACCATGATTGTCTTATACCATGATTGTCTTAGATTGTCTTATACCATGATTGTCTTATACCATGATTGTCTTATACCATGATTGTCTTATACCATGATTGTCTTATACCATGATTGTCTTATACTATGATTGTCTTATTTTATTATTTTTTCTTTTCAGAGTTTGTAATCTATAAAAGTCTTACCAGATGAAATTGGTTGATTTAAAAAGTTTGTAAAACCATATTTTTTCAATGTATCAAATACAAGAGTTGTTTCTTTTTCTGATTTCCAAAATTCATCTCTATTTTTTGTTAATACATATACCCCAAAATTATTATTAATATTAATTGGAATTATAGGAAGAATAAAAGGGGCTCCTACAATAATAGTATCAAAAGAAGGTGAAATATAAATTATCCAATAATCACCTTCAAAAGGAATTGAACCAAATTTTACTGTTCTACATGTAGGTATTTTATTATCTCTAGCAGAACTAATACCATTTATATTTATACTTTTAAAATCTGTATCATATGCTTCGTTAATTACTTTAATTGTACCGTCACTATTTAAACTATATGTTGCTTGTACAGAACTAAATGTTATACCAGTTCCAAATAATCCAGTTGTTCTTGAAGTTAAAACTTGTTGCCATTTACCACAAAATTTATTTACATCAAATTGTTTAACTAATGTATCAACTTCTTTTTTACCAACAAAATTTATATAATAATCTATAATAACTTTATTTTGTATTTTACCTAAAAATTCCATATAAAATTTATATATATTATTTATTTTAATAAATTTTAATTTTAATACAAATTCCACGTTTTCAAAAATTTTTGTATATGTTTCTTCTTTATATATCGTATAATAAATTTTATAAAAACATAATTAAACGCGTTTTTAGTATTTTTATCTTTTCTATTGTTGATTATTAAGGAAAATATAAAATTTCATTTTTTTTTGTAAAAATAAAAAACTTACTATTATGTATAAATGTCCGATACCGTTGCAGACACTGTTAGTAAGGTTCTTTTGAATGTTAATCCTCTTATAGGTAATTTTTGGTCTGTTGATGAAATAAATGCCGTATCTAATGGAATTCAAGATATTGGTTGTGATATTGGTGATGTTTTAAAGAATGCTATATCTGAACCTACAGGAAGATTATTTTATGGGAAAAAAAATAAACATCATCATGATAAACATGATAAAGATAATAAAGATAATAAAGATAATAAAAATTATTAAATTTAATACATTTTATAAATAATAATAAATTGTTAGATAATAATATATAATTTATTATTATTTATTAATCAATAAATAAATACCAAAAAAGCTGAATATGATACCAATAATTTGCCTCCAGTTATATTTTTCTTTATAAAAAAATATTCCAACTAATAGTATTCCAATTAACGTCCCTCCTCTCAATAATATAGTATTAATAAATGCTGAACTTTTGTGTTCATTTTCGTAAATCATTAAAGTAGAATAAATCCAGAAAAAGGATATAATAGACATAAAAATAATATGTTTAATTTCAACGCTTTGTAAATTTTTAAATGTCTCAACTGCTTCATTTTTATTATAAAAGTATTTGAAAATAACAAAAATTACAAGAATAAAAGTATAAATAAATGTTTCTAGATACAGGTAATCCTGAGGATTTAAAGAATTTGTAGTAAGATGTCTTCTATAATATGGATCAATTGTTTTCAATAATATAGAACCAAATATATGATACATATATACTATATGTATTTAAATTTAATAGAAATAAATATTAATAAAATGATTTAAACCAAACACTATATAATAGTATAATATGACTACAAAATACATAATTATTCACAATACACATAATGGTTGCTATGATTTTCAATATTTTGAAGACCCTGTTGCAAAATTGAAGTTAACATCTATTACGATAAATCCTCCTAAAATTTTTTTATTTACGACAAGAGAGGAAGCTCAAGATTTTTTTGAAGAATATATGAATGATGTAGATTGCATAGATAATCGTTGCAAAAATGGTGAGGATGTGGCACATAAAGATTACTGTACATGTGGTATTATTGAAATGGATGACGATGATAATCCAGTGTTATTCTATAATAAGAAAAATCAAATTTTTCTTCTAGAACAAGCAGCACAAGTTTTTCAACCTCCACAAGAGTTGAAAAATGATGCTAAAAATATGAATCTAACCAATAGTATTATGAGAAAGTGCAAGAAACTAAGTCGTGAACAACGCAAAAGATATATTGAACTAGGTAAATATTGTGACGATTGTAATACAACTGAAACAGAAAAAGAAAAAGAAGATGGAACTAGTGAAGATACCGGAAGTGATAGTGGTAAATAAAAATCAGTTAATCACTAACACTTTATTTGCATGAAAAGTAGGATAAGCAAAATTGTAGAAAAAATATGCGGTTGGACTCAGAATAAATGGTTTTGTTTTTAATATAATATTATCAATAATGATGTTATTATGTGATATATTTTCAATGGCTGCAAATCCAAATAAGTTTTCGGCAGCTATTTTCCAAAAACTAACTTTAAAACCTTGTATAAAAATATTATGATCACAATTGCATATTGATGCAAAACAACATAATACCTCCATATTTTTTTCAATTTTTATACACGTTTTCCTGAAAAAATATGCACATATAATTTGTTCATCACTTAAGATAACATAAATAAAAATATTTTTTGTTTTAATGAGTTCAATCATGTTGCTAATATCAACACACATTACAATGTCAAAATCACGCTCCTTTTCTCTCATAAAATTTAGTAAAAAATGAAAATTCTGCGAATTAATTTCTAACAATTTATATTCACCTGACAAATCAATCGGTTTAACCCAAGTAGTAACATGAAATCCATACGTAGAATATATACATAAAGGAACTATTCCAGTTAATTCATCTTCTCTCTTAAAGAGAGATACAACAATATTTTTATTCATAATACGTTGATTATAATGATGCGTTTGAATTAATTGTGGAGCAATCCCCTTTTTTCTATGCATTGTATCAACACATAAATAATCAACATAATATGCATCAAACTTGGCGTCTTTTGATCCATTATTGATGACAATATGCAGTGGTCTTGTTGTCATCACCCCAACTACTTTTAAATCCGAAATAGTAGTGCCTTTTTTTAAGCTGACCATATGGTTATCTTCAGTATAAAAAGATACAAATGTTTTATCATTATGACCTTGCAAATAAGGAATAACGTTTTCAGACTGGGGACAAAATACATTATCTTTGTTTTGTAGATAATGTGTCTTAAGTAAATTCACAAATCTTTGACTTTGTAATGGTGTCAAATTTGAAAACAATATAGTTTCTATATTTTTGAAGTTTGTATATTTATTTTTTTCTGGAAGTGCGTCATTAATAATACCTGGTGCTTTTATTAGATAACTAATGTCATAAATATGGAAAACAGGCTGAATGGCCCAGAACCCAAATTTGAGCCTTATATATAAATAAACAATCAATACAATAATAGTTCCAAAAAATAATATGTAAGATAGATATTCTAACATATTATTAGAGAGAAATATTATTTGACACTTTTACCGACAAATATTTTCATCGACAAATATTTTCACTAACTTGGCTTAACAAAAACATATAAATATTGTTTGTCATAACCACATTTTACCATATCAATTTTTGATTGTAGAATAAAACCACTATTTTGTGCCTGATTAACAATAGCAGAAGTATCCTCCATATAAAGGATTTGCTCTTGCTTACGAACACGCCCATCGTTAAATTTAAATTTTTCATCGAATATAGCAAGATCTTTATCTATATCCAGTTTGAAGTCTGACGTATAGACAAAGTCATTAAATGTTACTTTGGTATTTGTAATTCGCTTTTTAGCATACTTTTGAGGTGATACAATATATAAAGGATTGCCTGGAGGTAATATAGGATCAAATGTCTCTCTATCAACTAAATGTACAAAAAGACAACCACCTGGTTTCAACCAATATATAGCATTATCAAAAAAACGCTGCTTATCTTTCATGTAATAAATAGTAAAATATAAACAAAGAATATGAGTTAGCGAATCTTGTTTAAATATACCATTATCCAAAGCATCACCTAGATTAAAATTACCTTGAGGAAATTTTTTTTTTGCTTCTTTAATCATAGACGGAGATATGTCTATACCGATCACTGCTAAATTTTTTTCCGTTAACATTTTTACATGATGACCAGTACCACAGCCAATGTCCGCAATTACACTGACTTCTGTTGGATCGCTTGAATTAATTATATTACCAATTTCATAACTATTTTTTACAGAACTAAATACTAAATGGTCATAAATACCTGCATAGAAATCATCATATATAGCATTACCTTGTTTAAATAAAATTTTAGTATTATCAATCATACCTTCTCTAACAGGATTATTAATAGATTTAAATAAAATAACCATTGACAATAGCAAAGCTAAAAAGACTAGAATTTTTCCAAAAGGTGATAATTTATTATAAAAATTGTTTACAGATTTAAGTAGTTTCATCTATATGTATTGTTGTTATTTTTTTTGTATATTTTTTAATTATATGGGCGATACTGAAATTAATGATATAAGAACACAAAATGAATTTAAAGGAGTTTCATTTTCAAAATTTAAGAAAACAGATGTCAAGAAAGAATTGCTAAATAGTCTAATTAATTCTAAAATTGAGCCAGCATGTTATTGGAGCGCAGAATTAATTTGCGGAGGTCATTATAGCGATTTATGGGAAATCATCTTATACTTTTATACAAAACATATTCATTTAGGAAATCCTAAAATTGCAGTGTATTTGGAATTAAGAATTCAGAATTTTAAAGAAATATTACATAATGGTTATGTAGACAATGAATTGCGATTAAGAAATAATTCAAAAATACGACGACTATTCGCAGAAATCATGTGTGTATTGTGTGATGCAAAAAGGAAACATAGTTTTGATACTATTAAGATTAAAAAAGAAGATTTTGATATGACGCAATTACGTGACAAATTTAAGGCAACTAGTAACAAATATGCACAGGAAATTTTTTTGGATGAAGATCCGAAAGAATTATTTCCAGCAATTAATGAAATCGGATTTAATATTTCAGATGAAGGAAAAAACATCATGAATGCATGCTATTGGGTTGAATGGATAATGGAATTTGAGACCATATGTAAAAATAAGAAGGAGAAAATTGGTTGTGAAAGGAGAAATTATTCGCAAGTGGATACCAAGTTACAGAAAGAAATTATTTGGCTCATTTGGGACTTATTTTTTAATGAGGCAAAAAAACGTGGAAAATTTGTTAAAAAAGTAATTGATGCATTATTCAGTTTATTTACTTTGAAATATACGTCTGGTTGTCATAAGAAGAGGCGAAACATATTGTATTTTGCTGTCAGTATATTATGTGAAAATATTAGTAACACTGATGAGATTATTCGCACATCACAGCAAGAAATTGTGTCTAATATCTTGAAAAAGATTGATACGATTTATGGACAAATAAAGAAAAATGAAGAAGAACCAGGAACTGCATATTTATTTAAAGATGTGAAAACATATAATTTGGAGAAAACAATTGAAAAGTTGGAGAAAATGAATTCTTTTGGCGATACATTTGTTCCTCGTATTTAGAGCAACCAATTTATTTTTTAATATTTTTGTATAAAAAATATAATATAATATTTTTATATGAGTTCATTTTTTGATTATATTAGAAGATTTTTTTTTCCACCAGATCCACAAGAGGAATTTAAAAATGCAATAAGAGACGCATTAGTACGTGCTGATACAGGTTTATTTAAGGACGATTCTATATTTAGAGTAACTAGAGCAACATATAATAATCCACGTACTGAAACAGGATTTGATTCTAGATGGTATGGAGAACGTTCAAATGCAGAAGCATATGGTTACCTTGGCAGAGATTTAATGACAAGTAATAAAATAAAAGAAGGTTACCAGTTTATTTGTTTGTCACCTATTACTACACGTCCTGATGATACTACATATTTAAATATTGACTTGTTAATAAAAATTTTTAAATATATGATACATGTTTTATATAAAGAAGACAAAATTTACTATTCAGGGCTATTTAAACCATATAAGATTGAAACAGATAAAATTATAACTATGGGTTATATTGCAAACGCATATGGTATTTTTTGCGATAATAGAACAATACCTGATACTGGCCATACTGGTGAAAGAAATAGCACTGTTTTACTTGATAGAATTTTTGTAAGTGAATTAATGCAAATTGTGAAATCTTTTCCTGAATTTGAGAACGTAATAGGTGTATTCCATCATAAAATAATAAAACATAGACGTAATCAACCACCAGGTTTTTTTGATAAAGAATGCACTATTTTAAATGGATACAGAGAAGATGCACTAATTTTAGAAAAAAGATTTTCATATAAGATAGATCCTAAAACTGGTAAAAAAAGTTGGAAACCTTATAAAGGTGGAGATAGACATTTAGATAGAGGACCCTTATTGTTGAATGAGAATACTGATAATGAAAACTTATTTGAATTACAAGTATATAATAATAATAAACGAAAACGAGATGATTATGAAGACGTCAATGATGAAGACGATGTTGAAGTCGATGTTGAAGTCGATGATGAAGATGTTGATGTGGATCATGCTGTTAGTAAAAGAATAAAACCATTTGAAGGTGAAATTGATTATGAGATTGATGTTAATCTAAATCCATTAGAAAGTAAATTAAAAGAATCTATTACAAAATTAATTAAATTAAGTTATGATTTTCAACATAATCAAGAATATGATAAAGGAAGAGAACATTATCAAGAATATTATAATAATGTTGTTAGAAATATGAGAGAAAAATATGATGAAATATGTAGTTTATATCCAGATGAAAGTGTAGAAAAATATCTACAATTATATTTTCCTTATTTTTCTGTTGACGATGATGATGAAAAAGGTGGTTCAAAATCAAAAAGAAATAAAAGAACAAAAAGGAATAAAAGAACAAAAAGGAATAAAAGAACAAAAATGAATAAAAGAACAAAAAGGAATAAAAGAACAAAAAGGAATAAAAGAACAAAAAGGAACAATTCAAGTTAATTAATTTTATTCTTCCTTAATTGTTTCTCGTAATGTAACATACCAAATTTGTAGAGTTCTATGTTACCATTGTTAAAATTACCAGAATATATGGGATAAATTCGTTTCATTATAAGTGTAGTTTTTATTTTCCATAATAAATCACTATTAAAATCTATCTTGTAATATTCTTTATTTGTAATTATATCATATTGGGTTATAATAATATTCTTATTAAGTTCGCCTAGATAAACTAAAATTTTATTTACAATTTCAATAGGTATCATTACCATATAATATAAATATATCTTTATTTATATTTTCATACTTTTTTATTTTTATAATGTAAAATTTTAAAAAACTATATATATATAAATGATGAAATATAATTCACATATATCTTTTTTAGTAATTATTATAATATATATACTTTTAAAATTTTTCATAATGTAAAATTTTTAAAAACTATATATATATATTATATAAATATGGTAAAACATAATAAAACTAAACGTTTTCAACGAAAAAATAAAACGCGTTCTCTCCGTTTATCAAATAGCACATCATTATCTGCTTTACAAAAAGAAATTACTGTTGTATTTATGGAAATTCTCATGATGGTAAAATTATATCACTGGAAAACACATAGTTATCCAACTCATAAAGCAACTGACGATCTTTATAGCAAATTGAATGAAAACATTGATCATTTTATAGAAGTGCTTTTAGGAAAGACTGGTGTTAGAACCGATTTAACAAGTCAAAAAAGTATTCGTCTAATGGATTTATCTTCTCAAGAGGAATTGAAGAGAGAAGTGGGATCTTTTAAGGGATATTTGGTGGCACTAAATGATAACAAAGGAATGCAACAAATGTCAAATACAGATTTATACAATATTCGTGATGAAATTTTAGGCGATTTGAACCAATTCTTGTACTTGCTAAGTTTTAAATAGAAAGAAAATATAAATATAAAAAATAAAATAGTAAAAAATAAAATAGAATAAAGATGCGAAATTATACTAAAAATTAATATATATTTTTATTATAATGGAAAATCCAAGTGCAAATAAAAGTTTATCCGATTCAATTTTAGAAATGACTAAATCAGTCACACCGTCTGTTTCTGCATCTGCTTCTAGTTCTTCTGCATCTGCTTCTAGTTCTGCTCCTGCGTCAACTGCTTCTTCTTCTAGTGGAGAAACCAGTTCTGGTTTTTTGGGTTTAAGTCTTTTAACATGGGTTATGATTATTGTAGTATTAGCATTTTTGGGATTTAATATATTTTCCTATATGGCAAAAGGGTCTGATTATTTAGCTAGTGGAACAGAACAAGTTACTAGAATTTTTGAACCTCTTATCCAAAAAATATTTGGAACATCTGTTGCTACTGCAAGCGAAACAGTTGATGTAGCTGCTGAAGGAGGAAAAGCAGTTGTAAGTGGAACTGCAACAGGTGTAAATACTGGATTAAGCGCTGTCCAAGATGTAACACCAAACAATGCATCTAGTAGCGTTCATTCTACAAATGTGGAAGAACATAATGAGGAAATAGAGGAAGCAAAAAACAGTTTAAATAATGCATTAAATACATCTACTAAAAATACTAAATCAAATACACATAATGATCAAGGAGATTATGAACCACATGAGGCATCCAGCTCTGTGCATACAGGAAAAGCTGGATGGTGCTTTATCGGACAAGATCGTGGTCATCGAACTTGCTCACAGGTGAGTGAAAGTGATAAATGTATGTCAGGGGATATATTTCCTAGTCAAGAAATATGTATCAATCCTAGACTAAGACCTTAAAATTTTATATAAAAATAATAGTTTCATTATTTTTATATTGTTATGTGCGTTTAGAATACTTTTTATATTGTTTTTTCTTATGTTTGCGTGTATTTTTATTGTTTGCATGTGATGATTTTTTATAGCTTTTGTATTTTAATACTTTTTTATATTTACGAATAGTTTTTAACTTTCTATGTTTAATGGTTTTATTACCACCAAATTGATACTTTTCATATAAACTTCCCCATATCTTTTTTGGCAAAACATAAAAATAGCTATTTTCAGTACTACTATTATGACCTATCAATAAATTATCATTAAAACCAAACTTTAAATCTTCTTCTAAATCAGGATATAACTCATCTAATTTATCATTATTTAAACCATCATTTAAACCTTCTAGATATAATGCAGCAACTTGTCCCATTTGAGCAGGTCTATCTGTACCTGCTTGAATCATAGTTCTATCTTTTTGTAAAGGTTTTTGAAAATTTTCAGGTTTTGATCTTATTTCTTGAGAAACTTCTCTATTATATATTTTGTCTTGTCTATGTACTGCAGATGAAATAATACTATTATCTGCACATGCTTTCCATAAACCATATTCTACAAAATGACAAAATGGATTTTTTTTACTTGTATCTTCACCCGTTGTCTTCCAGGTCATTGATCCATGATTATTAAAAGGTTCTTTATCAGTTAAAAATATTTTGAATAAATTTTCATAACAAATAGTATTATCTTTTGTTTCAGTTAATTTCCTATATTTCTTAAATTTAAATAATAAAATTTGTAATTGTTTATCGTACACTCTAGTTGCTTCTAATGCAACTGAACTGCTAATATCTGCATTAGGACAAAAAAATCCAAATGTATCTTCTAGATGAGTTAATGTTGTATTCATAGTAATTTGTAAATTAGTTCCTTTACTTCTGTTAAGTGTACAATTATAAAATTGTGTATTCGGACCTATAACTTCAAAAAACATATAACTATTTTCAAGAGGCAATTCTTTTACCTTTTCTGAAGAGCTATCACAAGTAGACCAAGCACATTTTGCATCCCATCCGTCAATAAATCCAGGTACATTACAAAGAGTATATTTTGGCCAACTTCCATCAAATAATTGTTTATTTTGTGTTTGAAGAGCATTATCTATATAAATAGCATTTTTATGTTTATATTCACCAACATTAAAAACATCATTTCCTTTTAAAAAATAACTATTTTCGGAAAAAATAGTTTTTGTATAATATTTATCTTTTAATTTTTTAAATGCTTTAATATCATCTCTACCTCCTTCTTCCCCATCACCAATAACAACCCTTGGATCAACTCTATAAATATACTTAATAGATTTTTCTAATCTTTCGTCTAGATTTCTTGGCATTTTTAAATTAGTACTATGTGCAAAAATTCTGTATGGATTTGAAACAACTTCTCTCATTAAAATATCTATTTCCATTTTAAATAATTCACTTTTAAGATTTTTCCAGTTATTTACACTTGTAGGATTATCTAATAATCCACCATCATTATCATAAGGACAACCTTTTATTATTTCATCAGAACCAATATATCCAACTGACATTAATCCACCCATTGCTACCATTTTAGTCACATTATTAAAAACAAGTCTATCATTTTCGAGCCCTTCATAACCATCTTTAATCATCTTTTCTTTATTTATCTTTTCTTTAATTATCTTTACTTTTTTTTCAATTATCGGTTTCTTTTTTTCCGTTAATACGTTTAATTGTTTTTCAAATTTATATAAACAATTTTTTAATTGATTTTGTGCTTCATCTATTAATTTTTTTAATTCTTTCGGACGATCATTACCTTCATAATTGCGACTACGTTTACTAGTATTAATTCTTGAAAAAGTTTTACAACCTCCATTTATAAATGATTTTTCTAATAATTTTTTATCTTTTTCAGAAATATAAGGATTATTAATAAAAATATCGTTAAGTTTCTGCATATAAAAGCTAGGTTCAGTATTTAAAGGATTATCTCTCTCTTGACTATCCCAAGTTCCAATTAACTTATCTTCTATTTCTTTATTCCATTTTTCTATATTAGAAGATATAAAATCATCTATAGAAGTAAAATTCTCACTTGTTATTTCTCCTCCACTCATTATCCCACTTCCTACAGTAATCCCACTTCCTACAGTAATCCCACCCAAAATAGTACCTTTATCACTTATAGGAAATAAATTTATCGGATCATCACCATTAGCCTTCTTCTCCTCCTCAGTATATTCCTGAACAGCATCATCATTGTAATAAACATCATCGTCATCATCATCATCATCGTCTTCATCGTCATCATCAGAAAACATTGAATCAAAATCAAAATACTTTGAACAAATATCATCTTGCAAAAAATATTTTGTAGTTATTTCTTCTGATATAATATCAGATAATATTTCTAATTGTTCAAATAAACTGTCAGTAGTATTAACATATATAATAACTTTTATAAATTCTTCTAACGAACCAAATTTTAATTTTGAAATATCTACTGAATAATGTGTAATATAACCACTTTTAATTAACACATCTCTAATTTTTTCAAAATGTATAGTTAAATAATAAACTATAAACATCATTATTTTATCATCATTTAGAAAAAAATCAAATATACTTTGTTTATAATTTAAAAATTGTATAGAGAAAATTTCATAAAAACATTTTGTAATTATTGATAAAAGAAAAGTTTCATATATTTCTTTATAATATTTAGTTAGATAATCTTTTTTTTCATACAAGCTTTCAATAAGTATTATAATTGTTTCATTTAATTGCAATTTATTTTTTTCAAATGCTTGAGTAAGAGTAATATTATCAAAATGATAATATAAAGACTTTTTAAAATCTTTTAAATCAGGTTTACCAGGTTTATTATCATGAGAAGTTTGAGACATATCCACAACACTCGTCTCATTTTCATTGTCTGAATCATGAGAAGTTTGAGACATATCCACATCACTCCTATTATTTTCATTGTCTGAAACACTCGTAAAATCTGAATTACTCGTATTTTCATAATCTTCTTCGTTATTATTTGATGGAGTAGTTAAAATTGCATTAGATACGACAACACTTAAAACAGATAAAAAAATTAATATATTAATTTTTTCTACTATCATATTATTCTGTCTCAGTTGTTCTTCTAGTTCTTTTTCTACTATCATATTATTCTGACTCAGTTGTTCTTCTAGTTCTTTTATTCGAGTGTTCATGAATTCTTTATGTTTTTCCCTTTTAACAAATTCCTCTTGAGACAATCCGCCTGATGCTTCTTTAAATTCTTTTAATTCTTTTTTAAATTTATTTAATTTTACTTGTGCTATCTTTTGATCGTAGAATTCGCTAGGTAAATTTGGTTCTAATTCTTCATCTATAATTGGTTTAAACATTTGAAAATCAGACCATGATGTATATTTTAATTCTTTAAAATTCACTCTACTAAATTTGTTATATAAAATATCAACAGAATCGTAATCATAGTTTGCTGTGTTTATTATAAGTTGTATTAGGTTTTCATCAAAATCATTAACTTCTTCTTCAATAAAATCATTCCAAATTGACTTTATTAATTTTTCTTCATTTAATTCTACGTCATCTTTACTATTTATATACTTTTGTTCTGCATAATCAATCAATTTTGGAGATAAAACACCCCAATTACCATAACCAAAACACATTAATTTAACATTGTCACATATATCTCTTAAATATATTTCTGATTCTTGTGGTGTTTTTTGTGATATTTGTGATTTTTCTTCTGATACATCACCTACATAATCTGGTCTAGAACCTAATCCAGAACCTAATCCAGTTTCTAATCCATAAACTGATCTATGTCTTTTATTAGCAGTTAATTTTGGGTTTATATATTTTTTTTTAGGTTTTGGAGACGAAAATGTATTATTAGATAATTCATCATCATCATCAGATGAATTATAATCAGATGAATTATAAGCAGATGAATTATAAGCAGATGAAACAGCAGATGAAACAGCAGATGGAACAGCAGATGAAACAGCAGATGGAACAGCAGATGATTGCGTTAATTTTAAATCCGCAACACCTAGGGGGGTTTTATCGCTGCCTTTGCTATCGCTATCGCTGCCATTGCCATCGCCTTCGCCTCCGCCTTTTTGAATATATTTTTTTTTACCACCACCAAAAATACCTGAGTCTGGTTTTATATAACTTTGCCAAAACTGTGTTAATCCTGTAGTAAGTCTAGCTCTACCTGAACCTTGAGTTGTACAGTCATGTATATAATCGTGAAAAATAGATACCAAATTATAATATAAAAATGTTAAATTATCTAATACTATTCCCATTTCTATATTATTAATCTAAAATAAAATTTTATAAACTAACATAATATTTGTATATTTATTTTTACCTCTATACTACAATAATATTTGATGGTTCGGACATAATATCCCTACTTACAGATTTCATATATATAGTATCATTTACATTCAAACTGCTAAAAGTATAAGACGTATTTGTATAGTCAACTGAAGTGAAGTATTCATTATTCACATATATTATAAAACCAGTTATTGTGACTTCACAGTTTTGAACATATGTCCACGAGAGAACTAAATTCGTAAAACTAATAATTGTAGGAGGTTCTGGTGTAACTGCAGTTACAAATCCTTTGTAATTTGTAGGCCATTTATCAGTGCTATTATTCATAAAGTACCTCGGTTTTGGAAACCAAGATTGTAAAGCAGGATCCCAACATAAAGCAATAGGTATTCCAGGAACATCTGAAGCAGTGCTAGGATTACATATAAGATCTCCTGGTTGTCGACCAACGCTGACAATTTCTTGAGAACAAGGTTTCACATAAGTTCCGCATACCAAAGTTCCGCCATCTAATAGAGATCCATTATTATTACAATTATCTGGGTTTGGTACATCAGGTTGATAAGGTCCTGATGGATTATTTGGTTGTCCTACAAGAAAATTTGGATAAGGTATTTCTATTCCGCCAACTCTTAATAGCCCAGTTGTATTTGGATTGGTATAAGTTTCGCTCTGAGTACCAAATACTTTGGTTCGATTAGGTCCAAATCCTTTAGCCAATTGCGTATATTTTTGTTTTTTGGTCAATTGTGCGCTATTTCCTTTGTATTGCAATATATTCCCTTTATACAGTAATTTTTCTTGGTAATTAGCTTGTGCCAATGTCTGAAGTCCATTTATTACTTTGGCGTAATCGTCATTTGCATTAATATATGTGCATTTATTTTGTACGCGACTCCATGTACGAGGAGGTTGTGGTAAATAACTAGTATTAGCCATTTTCTATATAGATTATGTATAGTAAATTAATAATAAAACTATACATAATGTTAATTTTTATTACATGGATGTTTCTGCAGATATTGTAGACAAGTCAGGATTGAACCCATTTCCAGCACCATAGAAGAACCATCTTAATGATAAATAGTTGTATAAAGTATCATTCATTCCATTTGAACCAACCATATGTGTATTGGGTCCTTTTTCAACTAATTTTTGTATAGCGCTAGTTCCTAAAGCATAATTGTAATACCACAAATTGGATACATATCCGCTAAATCCTCCATTTGCGCATACATATACATTACCATAATTTTGCTTAGGAACTCCAACAAGATTAATACTTCTAGAAATAGTTCCATTAATATATACATCAAATGTAGTGTTTTGACATCGTATAATTACGTTAACCCATTTATTTATAGGTATATTTGGAATAATAATTTCCTCATTTATAACTTGGTATGTATTCATAACAACAACTAAAGCATTTTTATTTGGTGCAAGATATAATCCAGGTGCATTATTAGGTTCCATCATTCCGTTACTTCCAAATGTATAATTTCCTTTGCTAAAGATATGTTTATATTGAGGTGTACTTTCACTAGATGTTGTTGTAATACTATCGATAAAAATCCAAGTGGACCATGTAAATTCAATACCATCATTAGCATTAATAGACCGATAAATTGTTTTTGCACCATTACTGCTAGGGTCTTGTTCAAAAATAATAAGTTGATTACCAGCAACCATTCCATCAATAAGATGAGGTGAGTCGGATGGTTTAATAAAATATACTAAAGTAGAAATACCAATCCTTAATAATATTATAAAACCAAAAATCACCAATAATAAAAATGCAAAATTTGCAACTAAACTATTGGATTGCATAAATCCTTGAGTTCCATTAGCGCCAAACATGGCTGAATTACCATATCCAGAATTAGGATATGGACTTAATTGTGAAATAGAACCAAATCCAGTAGAATTATTTTGAGAAAATGGATTATTATTCATTATATATATATTATATATTAAATGAATAAAAAATTGTTAAAAGTAAATTAAAATGGGGTTGTCAAAATATATTTTATTATAAAATTGTATCTTTTTAACCAATTGTAACACTGCTTTTCTCAGTTCCATTTTCCATCAATGCAATTTCAATACTATATGTTCCAAACATACTTAGAGCGCTAGAGTATCCCTTACTATAAATATTCCAAACTTCTTGAGGATTTAATGAATTAGGATAATATTGAAGTCTTGCAGTCCATCCATCAAACCCTCCTCTTGGTGTAACATGTACATCGGCATTATTATTAACCTTAGCAGTACCAGGTAATAGACAAGTACGTACTAACTTACCATCAATGTATAAGTCCATTGAGCGCCCATATACACTGACAACCAAATTTACCCATTTTTGAATAGGAATATTGGAGACCATGCAAGTGTGAATAACAGAATTTGATGTATCTGTTGTTGATTCTTCTGTTTCACTTCCTGGAAAACATGCTAAAGAAACAGCCACATTATTTTCGACAGGTCCTAAAATAACTGCAGGACATGGACCTAAGCCACTAACACCTTCAATAGAACCACTTCCGTCTTTACTTGCACCACCCATTCTTCCAAAAATAACTTTAGGTTCTCCGTAACGATAGTTCCAATCATTTATGTAAAACCATACGGAATATGCAAAATTACTGGAAGGTGCGTCGCCATTTGTTGCTAAAGAAGAAGCGGTAATTGTAGATGCATCTTTACCACTTGTAATTTCTTGAAGTGTATATGGATCAATAAGTATATATCTTAATAACATAAATATTAAAACGATTACAACTATAACAATTAAAATACTTAGCGGACTCATTGTATAATATAGATTTAGAAATTTTCTAGATAATTCAAAATAAAAATATAATTTAAAAATATACAAAACAAATTATTTACTTAAACATTATTACTTATTACTACATCATACGAAGAACTTGTTTCATTAATATTTTTAACAAGAATGGTTTTATTAGATTCATTAAGCACTGGAGGTGTTTTATTTTTAACCATATTATATAAATAATAAATATTGTTGTTTGTTAATGGTTTTCTAAAATAAACTACATTACAAATTCCACCTTCAATTCCTTCATCTTCACCAATAGTTAAGTTATCTAACTTATAATAAGGAACAATTCCTATATTTGATTTTACAAGTTCTCCATTTAAAAAAATATCTAATATTCCTCCATTATAATTAATAATAATATTATTCCATTTTTGTAAAAGGAAATTAGAGTTTTTATAAAGTATTCTGTTACCATTTTCATCTAGATCTGTTAGTTTATAAAGTTTATTTTTAGGATTTCCTTTTTTGTCTAATGAAGGTGTGTCTTCTGCTATTTCCATTGTTACTAGTAGTGTATTTGTGCCTCCATTATAAAGAACATTAGGTTTACCTCCAAAATTTAGTAAGGATGTATATTTACCATATTGTGCATTCATATTTGTACCAGCTGCATGAACAAAAACCCAGAAAGAGATACCATATTGATAATCGAATTGTTCACTTCCGTTTAAATCAGCATATGTACCTAATATATATGCGTCATTAGTGTTAACAGGTTTATTTACTAGTTGTTGCCCACCTTGTTTATTAATAATGTTAAATACAGATGGCATATTGAAATATGCAATAATTAATGCAATTGCAACCATTAACATTAATAATGAGCCTGCTTCTCCACCGTAATTACCAGTTAAAATATTACCAGCTGCATCAAATAATCCACTGAAATAACAAGGTATATAAAATAATATACTTACTATTAACTGAATAAATGAGTTCTTTTTATTGTTAGATACAGGTAATTCAACATTAATAGTTTTATATATTAAACCAAGAACAATAATAGCGATTGAAATGTTCAAAATAAAGCTAGCCCAACTAGAATCACCACAAAGATCTTGTAATGTAAGAGCAATCCATCCAATAATTAGTCCAGATATAACTATTCCGAATAAAATCAATAATGAACGTTTAAATAAACTTAATCCATCTTTTGCTATTGTATTATCTACTAATTCAGGAAATGTATTTACACCAACTAATGTTGACCATAGAACAAAAATGATTATTGCTAATATAATAAACGCAGAAGCTTGAGTTTTGTTATTAAAAAAACTGCTATTACCATCATTATATGACAAAATCATTACAATTACCATGACTATAAAAAATACAAGTCCTACACTTCCATATATTGAAAATGTTGAAAAATTTGATAAAAAATTAGCTGATTTTGCACTTTTTTCTACATATTTATCTGGTAAAGTTAACACAATGATTAAATATATAAAAGCAAATACTGAAATTACAATACTAAGTAGAAACGTGTAACCAAAGTACTTTGAAATATATCCTCCAGGATCTTCATTATTAAAAATAATAAATGTAACAATTAAACAAAAAAATATTATAATAGTTTTAATTCTTTCATAATTAATATTAAATTCATCTACATAACTATGTTTTCCTGCCTTATAAAATACAAATGCACCTAAAACCAGTAAAATTGGTAAAATAATATTTGCGTAATCATTGACAATGGTTGGTGACATAAATCCAAAGAAAAGAATTAATCCTATTGTGTATATTATAACATAACTTACACTACTAATTTGTTCAAATAATTTTCGTATATCTTTAATACTAGGTAAAAATCCAATACATATTAAAAAAATAGTTAAACAAAAGAAAAGTGTAATAAATATATTTGATGTTATTTCTTGATCTGATTTACCTTTTTTAAGCAAAAAATTTTGTTTAAAATATGTTAATATTAGACCGATCAATAGAATTATTATAAGTCCTACACCTATATAGAATTCTTTTGGCATTTTAATGTTAGGTAAAACACTTTCATTATTTGTTGTATTACTATTATTACTATTATTCATATATTAATATAATATTATATAATAATATATAATAATTTACACACTTGAAGATTGCAATAAATATTTTACATATTTTACATATTCTCGCTTGCTGTCTTTTTACCATGACAATTGCGACATAATGCAATCAAATTTTGTACATCATTGCCGCCACCATATTCTAAACGCACTTTGTGATCTATCTCAAATGTATGATCTAATTGTTGTTGACAATTGCCGCATTTCCAGTCTTGACTTGCAGCAACATATTTCTTTTTAGTTTCACTTACAGAACGCTTAGTTCCATTTCTTCCTGAACTTAAAATGCGACGCTCTCCACAAAAACCAGATCCCATACTTGTTGTATCAATTCCATTGAAAGATTCCATAAAGGAACTTGTTCCACTTTCATCAGTGTAATCAATTATAGGGCTCAACATATCCATAGAAGATTTGTCAATAGGCATAAATTTTACCATATTATTTGCATATAATAACATATTACGACCTTGGCTTGGATTTCGTTTTAATAATATATAAATACCAATTCCTAATGCAGTATAAAATATCATTTTATAATACTTTTTAAAAGACCATAACATTTTAGTATATTTACCGTCTGTATATGCATTATAAATAAAAAAAGCAGTTAATCCTATTACTAATATTTCTAATCTCATATATATAATCAATAATATATATAATCAATAATATATATAATCAATAATATAACACATTACAAGTATTAATTAATTAAATAAATAAATAATTAATTTAAACAAAAAAACATTTTTATGATGTTGTAATTTCAATTATTTAGGAACAGCACCTTCAGGAACACAATGACCATTATATATAACCTCCCCTTGCATACACTTCATACTTTCTTTATTACCAAAAGCCTCTTCGCCATAAGCTCCTTGCAATCCAATACTTCTAAAAATACTCTTGTGTTCATTAATCCTGGCAATTCGTAAAACACCTAATATGAGAACAACATATGGAAATACCACTAAAAACCAAGAAATAGATTTGTAACCTTTATTACATAACCAACCTAAAACATAAGTCCAAAAGAAGGCAAAAATCATTTTCATTAAAATTGGACCAAATGTAACACCTTTAAATAACGCAATAATAGAAGAAATTACTGCAATTCCAAAATAAATTTTTGCAGGTGTACATAGTTTGCTAAACATCTTTTCCATTTTATATAGTATAAAAATATTTTATTTATAAAATTTAAATTTTAGACTTATTTACATTTTCTTTTTTCCAGTCATTCCCTCTTGTCCATAAGCACCTTGAATTCCAACACTTTTTAAAACACTGTTATATTTTGAAAAATTAGCAATTTTAAGAGCAGCTAACAATAGAATAACATAAGGAAGTAATACTAAAAACCAAGAAAGTTTATCGTAACCTTTTTTACATAACCAGGATAAAACGAATGTCCAAAATAATCCAAATACCATCTTAACTACAACAGCTCCAACTTTAACATGGTTAGACAACGCAACAACAGAAGAAATCACAGCGATTACTAAGTAAATCTTAGCAGGGGTGCATAGACTATTAAATGTCGGCATTTATATATTATATATATATATTTTTCTATTTTAAAGATAATAAAAATGGTTTCTTAAATCTTCGTTTATTGGGTTTACGCTTAAATGAAATTTTACTAAAATGTCCTATTTTTCTAGTCATTTTAAAACCTTTTCCTCGTTCTTGCTTTTCAATTACACTAGATATTTTTCTCTTAATATTTTTTTTAGATTTATTATTTATTTTTGTTTTTCCAAATAATTTTATACGAAATAAATTACCTAAATCTTTTAAATCTAAATATAAAGAGTTTACATCTATTGATTCATGACGTGGATTATACAAGTATTCTACAAAGATATATTTTAATTTGTTAAATATTCTCATATCTTTATCTGATAACTTTGAATAATTATTAAATAAAATTTCAATAAATGAAAAATAAACACTAATAAACCCCCATAAGTCAATTATCTTTATAAATACATTATCTAAATAATCACGTAAATTTTTTTTTACGTTATTTCCAAACTTTGTAAAATTAACTAATACATTTACCAAGTAATTAACAATAAAGTTCATTGTTATTTGTGTCTCTACAATATGAGGTTTTTTTTCATCTGATATAGAAGTTATAGAATGACTAAATAATTCAAACATAATTTCATTAATAAATTTATAATGTCCAGCACCTCTTTCTGACATCCAAGAAGAAATGAATTCTATTATAAATGGTTGTAACTCTATTTTAGTTGGTTTTCCACCTTCTTCCAAGAATTTTGTATACTTTTCTACAAAATGGTCAGAAAAAAGAACTACAGAAAACGGAACATTAAATTGGAATGGACGGTTTTTCCAAGCTGTAGGAAATGTATGATCTTTAAATGGTATATATTCTACAGTAAGCCCCCAATCAATTAATCTAGTCTTAACTCTTGAATCAACCAAAACATTTGAATCTTTTATATCAGAATGAAAAACGTTGCGATTGTTCATTGGTATCACACCTTTTTTGAATAATTTTGTTAAACTTTCGTGAACTCTATACATTTTTTCAAAAGAACCATTAGTATATAAATAATCATCTACAGCTAAACCACCATTTGGAATATTTAATGATAATAATCTGTCTAAGTTTTTATTTATATTTGATTTTGTTATATTATCCTTTGGTAATGCCCTACATTTTTTAGTATAATTTGATAAATCTTCTTGAGACAGAGGTGCAGGTTTACATAAAGTCGCGTCATAAATTAAAAAATAGTCTCGATAATCCTTTATATGTTTCAACTTCTCTTTAACTGAAACGATTTCATCATACTCTGATGTAGCATGCTTTTCCGTCATTAATTTGGATATTTTATTTGTGGGTCTTTTCGTGACTTTTTCACATCTTAGTGCAGGACTAAATACACATCCATATCCACCAGATGCTAATAAATTTCCTCCTTGATTTGATTTATTTGTATTTGTATTTGTATTTGTATTTGTATTTGTATTTGTATTTGTATTTGTATTTGTATTTGTATTTGTATTTGTATTTGTCATTGTTATATACTGTAAACATTATAATTATCATGTTTTCATAATTATCATCTTTATTTGTCATATAAATAATAAATAGCACCTCCTAATCCTAATATAATCACCAAATAAATCAGTTTACCCTGTATTTTATAATAAGCTGCTAACTTCTCATCTTGCGTTTTATAAGCATCATAATATTTTATAAAAAAATCATTTAAAGAAATCTGTGGTTTCTCTAGTTTCTCGTTTATTTTATTATGAATAAAATGCATCCAACGAACAAATGAATCGCGATTATCTAGATAAGGTGTAATCGGATATTTATCAATTAATTTACTAAATTCACCAGATATTTGTTCAACTGGAAGAAACAATGGTAAATTTTGTATAAATTCGTAATATTTCTTTTTAGTTACCGCATTTGGATGATGTGGATAAGTCATCGCCATTGTATGTAAAAAGAACCAATAATGAGGACCCCATACTTTTGGATCTAGATAGATAGTTGGCATTAATATTTTCTATTATAAAAATATTAATTATTAAAACGAGTGTCAAATAATTATACAATTAGATGACATCGTTAAAAATTGAACTAATGTTTCTTTAGATAATGGGTAATCGGTATAATCAATAACTAGTCCATTTTTTACACCTTTGGACATTTAAAACGCCGATTTTTACATCCTTTAACATTTCAAATCATGTTTTATAAATTTATTTTTTATCCTAATTTTTGTTAGTTTAAATTATAAAATTTTTTAAATATATTATTATATGAAAAAAATAGCATTTTTATTTTTAATTTATGATATTTTAAATTTAGAAGAATTATGGAGAATTTTTTTTTTAAATGTAGACAAAAATAAATACACTATTTATATACACTTTAAAAATAATGTTTCATTAAAATATTTTGAACAATATAAATTAAAAAATTGCATCGAAACAAAATATGCTGATATATCATTAGTATGTGCTCAAAATATATTATTAGAAGAAGCTTTAAAAGATAAAAATAATGAACATTTTATTTTTTTGTCTAACTCTTGTGTTCCATTTAAAAATTTTGAGTTTATTTATAATAAATTATCTATAGATAAGTCATATTTTAATATAATGCCTCAAGAGCAATGTTTTCCAAGATGTGATTATTTATTAAATAATATAGAAAAAAAAAATATACAAAAATCGTCACAATGGTGCATTTTAAATAGAAAACACAGTGAAATTATAATATCTTATCCTAATTCTGAATATATAAAATTATATAAAAATATATATGCACCTGACGAGATTTGTTATATAACAATTATATTTATAAATAATTTACAAGAAGAAATAATTACAACACCTAATTCAGCAAATAATGCTACTACATTTACAAATTGGGAAGGTATGGATTATGCGTTCCCATCAAATAGAGGTTTAAAAAATTATACGTTTATATCAGAAGAAGAAATACATCATCTAATAAATAGTGATTGTTTGTTTGGTAGAAAATTTAATAGAGATTGTTTGGTTTATTTCATTAAAGAATTTTATTTAAAATTACTCAAAAATGAGTAATTCATAAAATAATAATTTCTTTAACTTGTCAAAAATCGGCGTTTTAAATGTCCAAAGGTGTAATAATTTAATAGTAGGAAATCTCAATCATCCCAACATATCTCCAAATGAACCTCCAAATGAACCTCCAAATGAAGATAGTGAACTTCTTCTTATAGTATCATCTCTATTTATTGGTAGTATAGTTATAAATTGGTTAATACAATTTGTATAATTTTCTTTCTTATTGCAATAATTAAACATTCGTGTAGATGATCCTCTTCCTTTAGTGTTACCTAAATTAATAGATACGCCAGCTAGTCTATTATTTCCTCCAAAATGCTTTTGGTTCAATCCTAAGTTAAATAATCTTGGCATATAAATAATACTAATATTATATAATAATATATTCTTATATATATATAAGAATATTATGGCAGAAACAATAAGAGGAAGGACATTAAGCAGATTAGATAGATCAGATGAAACACCTTTTAATGAACTTAGAGCTAACGATATAGTTGAAGTTGTTTTAAACAAAAAAGAATCTGGAATAGATCATTTAATAGGAAAAATATATAGAATAGAACATTTTGATGGTCGTAACCAAAATCATGTTGTACATATATTATTAAGAGATCTACCACAATCTTTAACACCAATGTTTGGATTACCAAAGTTGTCATATTTATATTTTAATTATAAAGATCGAGATAATGAAGAGGTCGATACAGAAAATGAATATGGAGTTTTTGAAGGGTGTATTTCTCGAAATCAAATTTTTAACCGACATGATCTTTTTGCGACTAAACTAATTAAAATAGGTGAAGAAGGTGAAGACCCACCAGGACAAGTATCTGATGCAACAGAAGTAGGACCATTGGACCTAAATGGCGATGATTCACAAATTGAAAAATTAGGTTCTGTTGTTACGCAACCAATAAAATTAAAGGTAGGTCGCATGTACTATGTTAAATTGAGTAATATAAGAGATAACCTTTACAAGCTAACAGAATATTTAACAGGAAAAGGTTATATAGCTGAATGTAAATCAGGTGCAGATGGGCGGAATATATTAACTCCTCTTTATTATCGTTGTGAAAAAACTTGTAATATTGGACCATGGATGAAATTTAGTAATAATATTTCTGAAGAATTGACTAATAAGAGTCAAAGTTGGAGAACAAGAAATTTGTTGATTTTACCTATCATAAGTAGTGATGGTGATGATGATATTTTTAATCAGCAGAAAGTTTTTATAGTTGAATTAAACAATAATATCAAAGTTTCTGAAAATGTTTCGCCTGATGAGGCAACAGAGCTTTTGAAAGAAATGATAAATGCTACAAGATTGACATTAAATTCAAGTGAACATCCACCACTAGAATATGGTGTTAGAGAAAATATAGTAAGTTATTTGCTTCCATATAAAGGAGATAAAGGAGGTAATAAAAAAAGGAATAAAACACATAAAAAACAAAAAAAGTTAAGAAGAAAAAATACGCGAAATAGGTGAATAAATTGATAATATATATCTAGATAAATATTTATATTCTTTATCCATATAAAAAATGTAAAAAGAAGTATATTAAATTGTATTAACTTAAACATATATATTTATATTAAATAAGTGTTGTTATTACATGAACAGAAATACAAATATATGCAATAATTGTGGCAAACAAGGTCACGTTTTTCATCAATGCAAATTACCTATCACAAGTTATGGTGTCATATTATTCAGACCTAGTATAGAAGGTCTGCAATTTCTTATGTTGAGACGTAAGGATAGTTTTGGATACATTGATTTTGTTAGGGGAAAATATTCACCTTTTAATATTCATCAAGTTCAAAATATGATAAACGAAATGTCTATATCAGAAAAACAACGAATATTAACACATAGTTTTGAGCAATTATGGAAAGATATGTGGGGAGACACATCCAATTCACAATATAAAAGTGAGGAAAACATATCTAGTAAAAAATTTTTTCAAATAAAAGAAGGTATTTTTATTAATGATGAATTAATTAATCTTGAAAATATTGTCAATAATAGTAATACTAAATGGATAGAAACCGAATGGGAGTTTCCAAAGGGACGTAGAAATACAAAAGAAAAAGATTTAGAATGCGCATTGAGAGAATTTGAAGAAGAAACTGGTATTTCTATTGAAAAGATTAAGATTATTGAAAATGTGTTACCTTTTGAAGAAATATTTATAGGATCAAATCATAAATCATATAAACATAAATATTTTTTGGCATATATGAATAAACAAGAAGAACATTTGGAAAATTTTCAAGTTACAGAGGTTAGCAAGTTAGAATGGAAAACAAAAGATAAATGTTTAGAAGATATAAGACCATATAATTTAGAGAAAAAAAAACTAATTACAAATATTAATAAAGTATTACAAGAATATAGATTATATTCATAATATATAGTAATGACTGAAGAACCGAATATAAAAACTAGAAAACCAATTATTATAGAATCAGAAAGTTCGGATGTGTCTGATTTATTATCAAGTAGCATAAATGAACCATCTTTTCCTGAAGAAGAAAAAGATAGCTCAAGTTTACCAGAAACTTCTTCATCATTGGTTTCAACATCTATTGAAGATGAAGATGAAGATGAAGATTTAAAAACAGAATATGAGAGAATTGTTCCAAATTGTGCTGACGAAAATTTTTATTCACCAGATTGTAATAAATTCTTATTAAAAAAAGAGATTTTGGAATCTAATTATCTTGCAGAACATCCTGATGAAACACCTTATTTGTATCCAAATCTAAATGATAACAACTTTAACGTTAAAATTGCTTCAAAAAAAGAATTTAATGACACCAAATATGATGGCAAAATACATGAAGATATTAAGGAATACTCAGATTTTTTAGCCAAAGCGGACTTTGAATTGCAGCCTCACCAGGCTTTTGTCAAAAACTTTTTGTCTTTTCAAACACCTTATAGTAGTTTGTTGTTGTATCATGGGTTGGGGTCGGGTAAAACTTGCAGTGCAATTGGCGTGTGCGAAGAAATGCGCGATTATATGAAACAAATGGGTATTAAAAAGAGGATTATTATCGTCGCTTCTGAAAATGTCCAAGACAACTTCAAAATACAGCTATTTGATGAGAGAAAATTAAAACTGACAGATGGAATCTGGAATATTCGCGCTTGTACAGGAAATAAATTGCTTCAAGAAATCAATCCCATGAACATGAAAGGTCTAACAAAAGAAAAAATTGTCAGTCAAATTAAAAGTATTATTAATACGTATTATATATTTATGGGTTATGTTCAATTTGCCAATTATATTATTAAGACTATGAATTATACAGAAGAAGTTCAAAAACAACGCAAAGAAGGTAACAAGAAAGGAGTTACTTCTAAAATTAAAATGCTTAAAGATGTTAAAATTGAATTGAATAGTCGTATCATAAAGCGTATTAGAAATGAATTTGATAACAGATTAATTGTTATTGATGAAGTTCATAATATTCGTAAAACAGAAGATAATGAAAATAAAAAAGTTGCCATAAATTTGGAACTTCTAGTAAGGTCTGCAAGAAATATGCGTTTTTTGCTTCTCTCTGCAACTCCAATGTATAATAGTTATAAGGAGATAGTTTGGATATTAAACCTTATGAATACGAATGATAGAAGAGCTCGTGTAGAAGTAAAAAATATTTTTGATAAAAATGGTAATTTTAAAAAAAATGGTGAAGAAATGCTTATTAGAAAAGCAACTGGATATATTTCTTTTGTAAGAGGTGAGAACCCATATATATTTCCTTACAGAGTATATCCAAGTGAATTTGCAAAGGATAAAACATTTCCAGCAATTGAATATCCATCTTATCAGATGAATTTAAAGAAGATTAAACACGAAGACAAAAAACGTATTCTCAGTTTATATTTAACACGTTTGACTGATTGTAGAACTTGTGGAAGATGTCAATTTTGTGTATATAAATATATTATTCATAATTTAAGAAACAAGCAATTTTCCATTACTACAAAAACAGGAGTTGTTAAAGAAATGCCTAGTTTTGAAAATATGGAGTCATTTGGTTATACTTTATTACAAACACCTTTGGAGTCTCTCATTATTTCATATCCGGTTCAAGGTTTAAAAGAGTTACTTGATGAAATACCTTCTGAAACCATGTCAGATGAATTCTCTCAAAGTTTTTCGGAAATGTCTTCAAGAAATCTTGATGAAGAAGTTATGAATGAAGATGACCTTACTGGTCCTATTAAAGAAGTTGTAGAGGAAGAGACTGCAAATGAAGAGACCGCAAATGAAGAGACTAGTCATACTTTATTAGATTCTAGTATTGAAAGTGAAACCAAACCATTAGTTGGTGGAAGACATTTAGTTGGTGGAAAACATTTAGTTGGTGGAAGACATATTGATCCACATTTATTAACTGGTAGAATTGGACTAGAGAGAATGATGTCATTTGTTGATACAAGAGCACCACCAGAAAAAGGTAATTACGAATATAGAAGGGATACATTGGATAATTATGGTAGAATATTTTCTAGAGAAAAAATTGGACAATATAGTGCAAAAATCAAAACAATTATAGATAATATTATTAATAGCGAAGGTATTATTCTCATTTATTCTCAATATTTGGACTCAGGATTAATACCAGTTGCATTAGCATTAGAAGAAATTGGATTTACTAGGTACGGAGATTCTGGTGCTAAACCATTATTTAAAACACCTCCAACACCTATAGTAGATGTTAGAACAATGAAACCTCCTCATGTTAAGAAAGATTTTTCTCCAGCTAGATATGTATTAATTACTGGAGAGACACGCTTATCACCAAATAATGATTTTGAAGTTAAAGGCTCAACTGGTGATGATAATAGAGATGGTAAAAAAGTAAAAGTTATCTTAATTTCTAAAGCAGGATCTGAAGGTATTGATTTTAAATTTATTCGCCAAGTGCATATTTTAGAACCATGGTATAACATGAACCGAATTGAACAGATTATTGGTCGTGGAGTTCGTAACTTCTCTCATAAAGACTTACCATTTGAAAAAAGAAATGTGGAAATTTTTATGTATGGTACTATATTAGGAGGTAATACAGAAGAAGCTGCTGATTTATATGTTTATCGAGTTGCTGAATATAAAGCCATACAAATAGGAAAGGTTAGTCGCGTATTAAAAGAGACAGCCGTTGATTGTATAATTCATCATGACCAAACCAATTTCACACAAGAAAAAATAGAGAGAAAATTGAAAGCTGGATTAAAAGAACCTATTACACAAGTTCTCTCTGATGGTCTAGTTTTAGATGATTTTAAAATAGGAGATGCACCATTTTCACCTGCATGCGATTATATGGCAAAATGTGATTATGATTGTCGTCCAAATGCAGAAATAGATGAAACGCAATTAAATGAAGATACATATGATGAGAAATTTATTCTTATGAATTCGGAGAAAATTTTACAACGCATTCGAATGCTCATGAAAGAGAGTTTTTTCTATAAAAAAGATATTCTTCTTCGTGAAATAAGAATTCAAAAAGAATATCCATTTGTACAAATTTTTGCTGCACTTACTCAGCTTATTGAAGATCAAAATGAGTTTATTACAGACAAATATGGTAGAGACGGAAGATTAGTTAATATTGGCGAATACTATTTATTTCAACCAGTTGAATTGCGGGACAAAAATACAACATTATTTGATCGATCTGTACCGATTGATTATAAACATGATATGGTTAAATTTAATATTAATAAAGATATTACAAAAACCGTTCAAGAAAAAAGAAAAACAAAAACCATTCAAGAAAAGACAAAAACCATTGTAGACGTTTCTTATCCTGAAGGAAAAAGATTGTTAGATGAGATGAAAGTGAACTTTGAACTTTGTTTAGAATTTACTAAAAAAACAAGTGTTCCAAGAGGAGATGATAATTGGTTTAAACATTGTGGCATTGTGATGAAGAAACTATCGAAAGATTATCCAGAATCAAAAGAATTGTTAATCCCTTTTTTAATAGCACATATGTTGGAAAGTCATTTATTTGAAGAAAAACTAGAAATTATGAATTATTTATATTCATTAGATAAATTGACACGACAAAGTCTTGAATGGTATGCTAAGGAATATTTTCAAATGAATAGCATTGCTACTAAAAAATTTACTGTATTTATTATGTATAATTTAGGTAAAAGAATGATTATGATATTAGATGAAAATAACAAATGGAGTGAAGCAGAACCAGAAGATCAGAGAGAAATTGCTAGTTCGCCTGTTGCCAAAGATATTTTGACATTTACTGCTTCAGAATATAATAAAGTTATTGGTTTTATTGGTTATGAAAAAAGCAATCGTTATTTAGTATTTAAAACGAAGGATATTACTTCAAAACGTGATACAGGTGCTAGATGTGATGAATCTGGTAAAATCAAGACTATGCAAAAACTAAATGAAATATTAGGTAAAGAAATATATACAAAGGAAAGTACAAAAGCAGAGAAAAAAGGTAAGGAAATAATTAGTGAGGCTGTTGGTCAAATGGAGTTATGTATTACACAAGAGTTTATATTAAGATATTTCAATGCTATAAAGAGAGAAGGTAAGAGATGGTTTTTAACACCAGATCTTGCCATATGGCATAAAATGTATACAATATAAACAATAAACAATTTTATTATTGTATTTTGTTATAAGATTTCGATTTGTATAAGATTTCGATTTGTATAAGATTTCGATTTGTATAAGATTTCGATTTGTATAAGATTTCGATTTGTATAAGATTTCGATTTTTATAGTATTTTATATTTTTATAAATATAAAATTGAATTAAAATAAAATAAAAAGATAATATGTATAATATATAATGGAACCAATAGCTAAATTACCGCAACAAAGGAGAAGAAGAGACAAATTACAGACTATTTATTCAAGATGTTTACTTACTAGAAAAATTACTTTGCCATTTGTAATAATTGGCAAGAATTTACAAGAAAATATTGAAGAAAATATAAAAGGTAACTTTGAAGGTAAATGTGTTGTAGAAGGGTTTATTAAGCCAGGTTCTGTTAAAATCATTACATATTCATGTGGAATAATTCAGCGAGGAAATTTAGTATTATTTGAAATCGTATTTGAATGTGATGTTTGTTTTCCGGTAGAAGGTATGATTATTTCATGTATTGCTAAAAATATTACAAAGGCTGGTGTTCGTGCTGAAAGTGAAGGAGAAGTACCGTCTCCAGTAGTGGTATTTATAGCAAAAGATCATCATTATAATGTTCCTCAATTTGCCGAAATTAAAGAAGGTGATAAAATAAATGTTAGAGTTGTTGGTCAAAGGTTTGAATTAAATGATAAATATGTTTCCATTATTGGAGAGTTAATTAAAGAAAAAGAATTTGTTGCAAATCCTAAGAGTAAATCAATGTTTAAACCTAAACTTGTCATTGAAGATGATTAAATATCATCATCTCTGAAATAAATAAAAAAATGTAGTATATATTTTATAAATCAATATTTAAAAACAAAATTTCATATTATTATATCACAATGGAAACTGTTATGACTACAAATGATTTCAATAATAATAATTATTCTGTAAGTGAATTAAATTACATTAGAGAAACAATTGAGAAGATGAATAAATTTAATCAAATTGAAATATTGCGAATTATGAGTAAGTATGAAAATGTTACATTAAATGAAAACAAATATGGAATTCATGTAAATCTATCTGAATTAAATAAGGATGTTATTGATGAGATCACAATATTTATTAAATATGTAATTACACAAGAGCAAAACTTGACCACAATTGAAAGACAAAAAGAAGATTATCGTAATACATATTTTTCAAAAGATATTAAAGATAAACTATAATAAAATATAAGAAATGGAAACTTTAATTCAGGAAACATTTACAAATTCTTCGGAATATAATGATGTAATAAATCAATTACAAGATTATATGCTTGATGATGTTCATATAAAAAAAGCATTGATACAAAAAATACAAAATATTAAAGTGTATAAAGAACAAAATAAATATGAAAATAAACAAACAATTGAGCAAAAAAAACAAACAATTGAGCAAAAAAAACAAACAATTGAGCAAAAAAAACAAACAATTGAGCAAAAAAAACAAACAATTGAGCAAAAAACAAAAGAAATTTATTTTTTTCCTTTTGAAAAAGACACACTATTTTGGTGTTATTATATTTTAGCCAAGGGAGACATTGCATATGAAACATTAAATAATAAAAATTCATTGGTAGCAAAACAATTGAAAATTGATTTGGTTTCTCTTATTAGAAAGAATAAAGATATTGTTAAGTTATATAAATTTGACACAATTACCAATATTGAGAGTAATCTTGCAAATGATACATTTTTGAACGCAAAAACTTTTTTAATATTGTGTGCAATTGCAAATCTAAATATTATATATATTAGTAAAAAAACATATTTCGAATCATTAATGAATGATACAAGTGAAATATACATTGTTAAAGAGCAAAATCAAGAATCAAAATACGTAAAAAAATATGGATATCAAATAGGTACTAAAAATATTATTGATAATATTAGGGAGACTTTTTATAAGCTAGATAAGATTGATAAACCTATTAAAACAATGTCTGCGTATAAAGTAGAAGAACTTGTCTCTATATGTGAAAGATTAGCAATCAATATAATCAATACAGAAACTGGTAAGAATAAGACAAAAAAAGACTTATATGAGGCAATAGTTCAGTATTTTTAGATATTAAAAAAATTGAACAACAATTTAAAAATATGTCTTACTATATATTATAACAATGAGTTCTATAAGTTCAAAAGAATCAAAATATGATTTAGAAGGAGGTAACGATTTTGGTTCTGATAAATTAAATAACTTTTATAAAAAACTTGATAAAAGTGTTCAAACAAAAATTAAAACCATTAATCGCGTATCTGCTATTGAATTATTGGAAATAATGTCAAATCCAAATATTAAGCAAGTATATGATGGTTTAACTGATAATGAAAAATCTAAATTGAATAAGAGTGGTTTAATTAATAAATATAATACTTTAAAAAAAATGCTGGATAAAAAAGTAAAAGAAACCACCTTTGTTTTATCTGCTCCTAAAACACCTTCAGGAACACCTCCTAAAACAAATTCAGTATTACCTCCTAAAACACCTTCAGGAACACCTCCTAAAGAACCGCATGATGATCCTAAAGATACTCCTTCTAGATTTTCACCGCCACAAAAGAATACGTTTTTACCAGAAAAAAAACAAGAACAACAAATAGAAGAACAAGAACGAAAAATAGAAGAACAAGAACAACAAATAGAAGAACAAGAACAACAAATAGAAGAACAAGAAGAAGAACCAGAACAACAAATAGTAAACAAAAAAGGGCGTCCTCCTCCTCCTCAAGTATTGTTTGACAATTTAGTAAAAACATATTATGACAATAATAGAAATGGTGAACTCGAAGTTAAATTTGGAACAAAGGGGATTAAAAGTATTACAAAAAATAACTACGATAATGTAGTTCGTAAATTAAAATCTTCAGGATTTACTGCAATAGGTGAAGAAAATGGCAACTATTATTTGCGTGTAAATTGTGAATTCCTTGATAGCACAACAGGACGATTTAAAATGTCAAATATTAGAACAGATATTAAAAGTTTGTCAAATATTCAAGAATATTGTAAAACAAATGATATTAAAAATTTACCAAATAGATTGTTTGTCGATCACATGACAAAAGGTCCAATGTTTATTAATAGAGAAAAAGTATTTCCAGTAGATTTTGATGATTTCAATTTCAGAGTTACTTATAGTGCTGAAAATTCTGTGAAAACTGGAATTATTCAAAACTTACTTGATAATTGGCGCAAATCTAAAAAAGAATTTCGTCTTATTAATCGTGTGTCTTTTGAACACAAAGATTTTCCGTTCAATGTAGATTTAAGTATTGTTAAATATGGTAACAAAATGAAAGACAAATTTGGTCGCGAAAATCGTGGTCCTATTATTCGTGTATATACTCTTGAAGAATCTAATGTATTTAATAATGAGGAAATATATGAGATTGAACTCGAAATAGATAACAGAAAAGTTGGTCCTGGAACTAGGTTTAACACACCACAATTGATTTTATATGGATTAAGAAAAGGTATTAAATATATTTTATGTGGACTACAAGGTACAAATTATCCTGTATCATATATTGAGCAAAAATCAGTAATTGAAAATTATATGAAACTTATTTGGACTGATACGTATGATCCGAAGAAATATATTTCAAGTAAACATTTTATAGGACCAAATTCTTATACATTACAAATGGAAAACATTTCAGAAATAGATGAAAATTCAAATCAGCCAAATATTCGCAAGGGTTTTGTAGTTACTGATAAAGCAGATGGGGAGAGAAATTTATTATATATTTCACAAGACGGTAAGATGTATTTAATTAATACAAATATGGATGTTATCTTTACTGGAGCTAGAACAGATAATGAAGAATGTTTTAATGCATTGTTGGATGGTGAGTTAATTACACATGATAAATATGGTAAATTCATAAATTTGTATGCAGCTTTTGATATTTATTATATTAAACGCGTCGATGTTCGTGCATATACTTTTATGATGAAAGAAGGAGAAAAAGATTTGTATAAATCAAGATATAATCTATTGCATTTTGTCAGGCAAAATTTAAATGCAGTCTCAATTACAAATGTCAATAAAGGTACAAAGGTACCAGAGTTTAAGGCTGCAGATGGTTTAATATGCCCTTTGCGTTTCAGTGTTAAAGAATTCTTTCCTAATAATCCAAAACAGACTATATTTGAAGGATGTAATCAAATTTTACAAAAAGAAAAGGAAGGACGTTTTGAATATAATACTGATGGTCTTATCTTTAGTCACGCATTTTATGGAGTAGGTGCCTCAGAACTAGGTCGTGCTGGTCCTCTTGGAAAAATTACATGGGAATACTCCTTTAAATGGAAACCTCCACAATTTAATACAATTGATTTCTTAGTCACTACTGAGAAAGGTCCGAATGGTGACGATATTGTAAAAACTATCTTTGAAGATGGACAGAATAATAGTGAAGTTGTTCAGCTAAATGAATATAAGAAAATTGTATTAAGGTGTGGTTTTAATGAAAAACGTGATGGATTTGTAAATCCATGTCAAGATATTATTGATGACAATTTGCCGCAATATAAAGTGCGTTATGAAGACAAAGAAGAGAATGAATATGTACCAAAACGTTTTTATCCTACTGATCCATATGATGTAAATGCAGGCTTATGTAATATTATGCTTCATATGGATAGCTCAGGAGGTAAAAAAATGTTCTCAGAAGAGAACCAAGTGTTTGAAGATAACACTATTGTAGAGTTTAGATATGACTTGACAAAAGAAGATGGATGGAAATGGGTACCATTGCGTGTTCGTTATGATAAAACTGCACGATTAAGGAAAGGTGAAAAAGAATATGGTAATGCATATCACGTTTGTAATAGTAACTGGAAGTCTATTCATCCTACTGGAAGAATAACTGAAAATATGTTAGCAACTGGTCAAAATATTCCGGATATCAGTATAAATGAAGATAAATATTATAACACACCTGTAGGTAAATTCAAAACAGATGCAATGAAACAATTTCATAATTTGTATGTTAAAAAACTATTGATTTATGGAGTAGCAAAACAAGGTGATACATTGATTGATATGGCTTGTGGAAAAGCAGGAGACCTTCCCAAGTGGATTGCATCAAAATTATCATTTGTATTTGGTGTAGATATATCAAAAGATAATTTGGAAAATCGTCTTGATGGCGCGTGTGCAAGGTTCTTAAATTCTCGTAAAATTAATAAACAAGTTCCTTATGCTTTATTTGTTAATGGTAATAGTGCATATAATATACAAGATGGAAGTGCAATGTTGAGTGAAAAAGCAAAACAAATTACAGCAGCTGTATTTGGTAATGGACCTAAAAATCTTGGTCCAGGAGTTGCTAGACAATACGGAAAGGGATCAGATGGTTTTAATGTTACTTCTTGCCAATTTGCATTGCACTATTTCTTTGAAAACCCTGATACATTGAGAGGATTTATGAAAAATATAGCTGAATGCACTAAACATAATGGCTATTTCATTGGAACTGCATATGATGGCAAATTGGTTTTTAATGATCTTAAGAAAACACCTACAGGTGATTCTATTAAAATAGTTGAAAACGAAAAGAAAATTTGGGAAATTATAAAGGGATATAGTTCTGATACATTTGATGATGATTCAAGCTCTATTGGTTATAGAATTGATGTATTCCAAGAGTCAATTAATCAAGTTATACCAGAGTATTTAATTAATTTTGATTATTTCAATCGTGTTATGTCTGCATATGGTTTTGAAATTGTTAGTCGTGAAGAAGCACAAGAATTTGGACTACCAGAAGGAAGTGGATATTTTAGTGAATTGTTTTTGAATATGTTGGATGAAATTACTCGTAATAAATTCAAAGCAAAAAATTATGGAGATGCACCTATGATGTCTTCTATTGAAAAGAAAATTTCATTCTTGAACCGTTACTTTGTATATAAAAAAGTGAGGGTAGTTAATACAGACACAATTGAACTAGAATTAGGTGAGTATAACGAAACTGCAGCACTAAGAAATAAAAAAGAAACAAAACATGCGATAGAAGTTGCTGTGAAAGAGATTGCTTCAGAAAAACCAAAAATACGCAAATTAAGTAAAAAATTATTATTGGTTGCAGCTACTGATGCAGTAGATGAACAAGAAATTAATGAAGATTCACAAGTAATAACAAAAGAGAAAAAAGATGTAAAAGAGAAAAAAGATGTAAAAGAGAAAAAAGAAAAGAAGGATAAAGTTGTTAAAAAAAAAATAATTATTGAATCAGACGAAGAGGATAATTAACTATAAAGAAAATAACAAGCTTAAATATATTATATAATATACATATATTATAACCTATGAGTTATTATATAATACCAAAAATGAATAACTGGGTTAATATTAACCCAATAAACGAAGAAAAAGAATTAAAAATACCGTATATTTCAAGTAGTTTGTTAAAATATTATAATGAACTTAATGAACAAATTAAATATAATTTAAAAAACGATTATAATCAAAAATATAGTTGTTATGATGAAATTATCAAAATTATTAATCCATACGAATATATTTTTTCAAAAGTTCCTGGATCTAAATTTTCTGTTAGTAAATTAAAACCAAAAACTAATATATTTTACGAATTTTTGGAGGTCTCTACTATATTAAATGTTTTTGAACCATATAAAAATAATACTATAAAAACTTTACATTTAACACATAATAGCAATGATTCAATTGAATGTTTTGAGATGTTGCGTGAAAATTATAATGATGAAATTGTTTGTTATGATGAAATAACTGAAGAGGTAATTGTTTCTATTGGAGTAACAAAATTTGATTTTTTATTTTTTGAAACAAATATCACCAATTATGATAGTTATATTATTTCATTGATACATTGTTTAATGATTATTTTTAAAAATCAATTACTAGATGGTAGTTGTATTATTAAAATGGATAATCTTTTTTACAAACCCATTGTAGACATATTGTACGTATTGTCTTCTTTATATGATAAAGTATATATTTTGAAACCAAATACAAGTAATATAACTACTTTTGATAAATATATTGTTTGTAAAAAATTTAAATATTGTGAAAGTAGTGGGAGATTTTTAAAAATCAATTACTATAGATTACTAATATTTCTTAAGAAATTAGAAAATAAACACATTGTTTCTGTTTTAGATTTTGATATACCTTATTATTTTACTACGAAACTAGAAGATATAAATATAATTATTGGACAGCAACAAATAGATTCACTAGATTCAATTATTAATATATTGAAAAATAAAAATCGCGACGAGAAAATAGAAACAATTAATAAATCAAATATTCAAAAATCAGTTTCATGGTGTGAAAAATATAAAATTCCTTTCAATAAATTTTCAGAAAAAATAAATATTTTTCTACCTATTACAAAAGAACATAAAATAAATTCAGGTTCTGAAAATAACACAAATGGGGAATTTATTTAACTAACCAATTTGCATGATAATTTATCAAAAGTTTCCAAAATTTATCAATAATATAATATTTATCTAGATTTTGTTCCTGATCCTGTTCCTGTTGTAGTATTATATGTATTTGGCGATTGAGAGAAATGGTTTGAACTAGTAATAGTTCCAGGATAATAACGATATGGTGATGGTTGTGACGCCGGATTCTGATATTGTGGCAATTGTTTGTAATAACATAATTTTTTGTTTTCACGATAATTTGCATGAGAAAAGTTGAGTGGCCATGGTGTATTACAAGTTGGTGCTTTATTTTTATATAAATTGGAAATATTAGGATCTACACCAGCATATATTTGGTTTGCATTCACTAGAAGAGGACCTGTATTATTATAATTTTGAATGGATGCAGCATTTGTGGAAATGGTATCTACCATCAATTTTAAGTTTCTTGTAGAAGAATCTACTGCACCTTGTTTAGCATATTGATAGTTATTTGGTTTATATACAACCAATTGACATCCTGCAGGATTTGATGGCCCAGAGAGAGGCATACCCCAATAAGGATTGCTGATGAAATCGGTAAAAACCTTGAGCGCGGATTCTTTTTGACCTGGAGGTAGTCCATTTAGCCAATTGAAGAAACCTTGAATTGAATTAATTCCAAGTGCATTGAATGTATTGACTTGTGATTGCGTCAAAATATTAGCATTTACCATGATAGACAACATTTGAGCGATAAGAGCATTTTCAGTAGCATCAAAAATTTGAGCATTTGGTTGACAGTTGGCCAAGTAGGTATTTGTTAAAGAAAGTGGGCTGCCAGGAGTGGGTCCTTTATTGCCGTCAGTACTAATATAATAAGGATTTGCACTATACACGGTTTCATCTAAATTAGTTCTATAAGACAAGAAATTAAATGCTTTTTGGTCATAAGTTTTGCATCGATTTTGCAAATATTGCTTGGTAGTAGTGTAATAATTTTTTTTTAAATTTGTGCTAGCATAAATAGCACGACGTTTGGCTTTGATTTCGTCATTGCAACATAGCACTCTGTTCTGAGTATTTGGCTCTGGATTTTCTTCTAAGAATGTTGTATTTGGGTAGTAATCAGCTACAATTGAAATACCCTCACATTTTTTGCAATCAGCATCAGATTTTCTAATTTCATCTGGAGTGTTAAGTCGAACTGAGAAACCGCCTGGTCTATCTTGCATGTCATTCAATAAACCAGAACCGCCAAACCCACCTCCGAGAGAAGTACCTTTGCTTGATTTTACAAAACGATTCATATTATAGTTGATTAAAGCGGCTTCATTTATATCTATAGGGATATTGCCATTTGTAGGATCAACTCCTATAAGATTATTGGCAACAACTGGGTCTGACACAATCACACGACCTTTTCTAAAATGTTTAATAGGTCTTGCTAATCCAAAACCAGTTTGAAATACATTACCAGGATCGTTATTTGTTAAAGGTCTTATATGACTTGGAGCAGTTCCTACAGGATTACTATTAATACCACTTCCTTTCCATGTAACATATTGTTTATTTAATGTTGTGCTTCTATGACTATATCCAGAAGCAGGTTTTGAATTCATTCCTAATGGGAAAACTGCTGATGACATTTATATTATTATGAAAGAAAATAAAAAGTAGTATTATTATATATATTCATGTTATTAAATACATTAATCATATTTTTTATATTTTTAATCGGTTATCAAATTATTTTAGCAAATACAAGTTTCAGAGAAGGGGCAGAAAATCAATATGATGATATAGCAGGAGATGCTTATAGATTATCTCAACAAAATTTAGCTGATATTAATACATTAAAAGATACAACAACTAAATCAGATGAAAATATAATTAAACGTATTGATACATTAGATGAACAAATGAAAGAAGTAATGCAATCTGTTAAAGAAATGGGAAATGATGTAACTAATCCTAGTATACCAACGGAAGAAGGAGAAGAATTAAAAGAAGAGGAAATTGTGGGTTAATCTAAATTTACACTTTTATATAAAATAAATATATTTATATATTTTAACAAGTAATGTCTAATACATCATCTAATTTTCTTGGAGAAGATTACCCTTATCAAAATAATATTAGACGACCAGATCAAATTAGCATTCGAGATACAGGAACCATACCACAACTCGGAAGAAATATAAGAGGTATGGAAGAGTATGCTAAAATATTAGTAACAGGAAACAGCAGAGCATCCGTGCCTGGTGGACCTTTAGGAAATAAATATTTTTTAAAAACAGGAGCACAATGTCAAGCTGTAGATACTTGTACAACAGATGAAACAGGTGCAAAAGTATGTGGCGAAGTTGATAGATATATTTATATTAATAATGTACCTGGCGGTAATATTCCACTCATTTCTAGTGGAATGGGTGTAAATTTTAGTTCATTTAGAGGTTTAATTCCTGGTTCTATGGAAAACTTGAATGTATTAAATCCTATGGCTATTTTTCGTGCATTTAAAGATGGAGCTACACCTCCTTGTCAAGTGTTAAAAATGCAAACTATAGATAATAATAATAATCAAAGTTCCGAAAGTCATTATGTAACATTGGCAGATATTCAATCAATGGATCCGTGTTGGTTTAGTTATACACCAGAATATAATAATGCAAATCCTATTACAGGTAAAAAATGTCAATCAGCATTCACAACTTTAGCAGATAGCGAAGAAATTCATATGTCTAATGACCCAATAGATCAAATATATTTTGCTGGATTGGCTTGTATCGGTATTTATGTTTTTTATCGTATTATGGAAAAGGCCAAATAATTTTACAATTTATATTTAATTACAACTATATAATAAAATTATTATATAATTGCATCACATATTGACAATTTCTTGAATAGTTCTTTAAGTAGTTAAAATATATAATATATTCAAAGTATTTAAAGCCGATTGCACTACTATGATGTAGAGATTTTTCAAAAAAATCCTGAAAAAAAGGTAAAAAAGGTAAAAAAGGTAAAAAAGAGGTAGGGGCTAAACTTTTGAAATTTTTGGGGAAAGTTTTTTTTGATTCTTGAAAATGGACAAAAATAAATGTCCAAAATCGAAAAGACAAAAAAACTTTCCCCAAAAATGGACCTTCGTGACCATAATTGAATTTTATGGTCTGGTCACCAAAAAAATAAAGAAAAATTTGTTACGATAATTTTTTTTATAAATACTTAAAAATATTTTCTAATCTATAATTATGGAAACTTTTGGAAACCAAAAATATGCAAAAATATGCAAAAAATATTATTGCAATATTTGTGATTATGGAACATCTAGAAAAAGTAGTTATACAAATCATTTGATCACTGCAAAACATCAAAATTACATAAAAGGAAACGTTTTGGATACTTTTGGAAACAATAATATGCAAGAAATATGCATTTCAAAATATTCGTGTAAAAAATGTTCTAAAGAATTTAAAAATCGTTCTGGATTATGGAAACATAATAAGATTTGTTTAGATGAAGACATTATATCAAATAATATAATAAAACCTTTTGAAATTACACAGGAAACTATCATGCAAATTCTTAAACAAAATAGTGAATTTCAACAAATGCTTTTAGAACAGAACAAAACTATTATTGAATTGTCTAAAAATAATTTAATTACTAACAATACTACAAATAACAATTCACATAACAAAACATTTAATTTACAATTATTTTTAAACGAGACATGCAAAAATACCATGAACATTACAGATTTTGTAGATTCACTCCATTTACAACTCTCTGATTTAGAAAAAGTCGGAGAAATTGGTTACATTGAAGGTATTTCAAACATTATTATAAAGAACCTTAATGCATTAGATATAACAGAGAGACCAATTCATTGTACTGATAAAAAGAGAGAAACAATGTATATCAAAGATGAAGATAAATGGGAAAAAGAAGATGAAAATAAAATAAAAATGCATAAAATGGTTAAGAAGGTTGCAAATAAAAATATAAACCTTATTTCAGAATTTCAGGAGCTTCATCCAGATTGGAAAAAATGTTCTTCCAAATATTCTGATCAATTCAACAAAATTGTTATAGAATCTATGGGTGGAAAAGGCGACAATGATTATGAAAAAGAAGATAAAATTATCAAGAAAATTGCCAAGAAAGTGTTTGTGGATAAAAATTAAAAATTATCTTCTTAAAGTTTATTATTTTTAGTCAAAACTTATTAAATCTATTACAATATCAGAGTTTTCTTTTCTTTCTATTTTTTTTGTCAAATGAGCAATCAACCTAACATATTCATCATTCTCTCTTTGTAGCTTTGCAATAACCATTTTTTGATTATTAATAGTCTCATTCAATTTTATATTTTCACTGAAATAGTTCATCTTATTATTATTCAAATCGGTTAGCCATTTTTGATGCGTTTTTGTTCTGGTATGGGATACAAAACTTTGGCGACTATCAAAAACATGCTCTTTCCTAGAACCACATCCACAACGCAATCCATTTTTAAATTTAATAGAAGATGGAAAATAATCCACATAGTTGCTTTTTTCATCCATAATTGGTTCATAAATATCAGTGTCTGCAATTAAATCCATTACTACATATTTGTAGTAATAGATTTTATATCTTTTTTCTAAATGTATTTAACGTCTATGACTATGTCTTCGTCTATGACTCTTTCTTCGTCTACCACCCTTAAATGATCCAGCAGTAGTGGCAAGGCTATTAGATACATATGGCTTATTACCCCCATGTTGCTTTCTTCTGCGAGTTCTACATCTTTTGCCTCCATATGATGATCCGTAACTACTCATTCCGGCTCTTCCATAACTACTCATCCCTCGACCCATTCCTTGACCCATTCCTTGACCCATTCCTGGACCCATTCCTCTACCCATTCCTCTACCCATACCTCTAGCCTTAGGAACACCTTGCATTGAATCTTCTAGTTCTTCTATTGCAACCTCATTTATAACTTGCGCTGCGAATTCAGGAGTAAGAGTTTGTTTTAAAATATTATTAGCTTTTTCTTCTTGATTATATATCTTTCTAGTAAGGATATCACTTATTTTTTCAACTGTTTGCGGAGGAACGCCTTGTTGACTCATTGACATTGTAATCTGTTGCAAAGTTTGTTGATTAAGCTTTTCATTACTTCCAAAACCAAACATGCTTGTCGATTGTGATTGTTGACCCATCATAGGTTGTTGTCCATTAGGTTGTTGACCATAAGGTTGTTGTTGTTGTGGTGACATTCCCAAAGCATTGAACATTGTATATTATATCAAAAGAAAATAAAATAAATTCCTAAATAGCAGTATTTACGTATTTTTTATAGGCATAAAAAGCCGCAACAGCGCCTAAAATTTCAACCAAAATATATGGCACCAAATCAGACTTTGGTATTTTACCAGCATTATAAAGAGCAATAGCTACAGCAGGATTAAACGCTCCTCCAGAAATAGGCCCACCTAGTAAAGCAGCTACAGCTAAAGCCGCTCCAATAGCCGCCCAATTACCAGTAGCAAAAATAGTAAAAGTAAGCAACGCAGTTCCTAAAAATTCGACTAAATACTTATTCATAATATATATTTATAATAAATAAATATATATAAAACAAAAATTAATAAACAACTGTATTTTACATCATAGACCATCGACTAACACTTGGTTGAGGACCAATAACACTGATCAAAAATTGGATATATTGTTCTCCTTGTCCATGATTCTTCATCCATGCATAAATGCGACCTTGTGATCCGTTCTTGGTGCGAGGACTGCTGATAAGAATAGCTGTTCCGATTCTGCTGGTACTACCTAGTCCATAAGTAGGGGTTAATGAAGGCCAAGTCATATTATAATAATAGTAAATATTTTTTTATTATAAAATTTTTAATAATTTTGACGTACAATGGCACCCCATGCACATACTTGACCATTCGATAAACTATGGTTCTCAATGGCACCTTTCTTTTTAGGTGCTACACATCCACCTGAACGCGCGCGCCTTAATGAACTTCTGGTGCCACTTGGATAATAGCTTTTTGATCCTGTGGGTGCGGCATTAGGTAGATTTACTTTGTATGCAGTTTGTCCTACAGCATTACTTTTCTTAATATTGACATAGAGAGAACTATCAATAGGAGGAATATAATTTGTATGAGAAGATACCGGTGCATGTCTTTGAGATGATTGTATTACATAACCGAGCGGATCAGAAAGTTTACCACGACGAATTTGTTCTACTAAATCTTTCTTGTTGACACATGTTCTTAAATATTGATGGCGAGCATTTGTATTCATGTCTGAGGCTACAGGAGTTTGCATTGGATAAAATTGTGGAGGCGTAGGACGAATACCTGATAATATACCATAGCTGTGATAAGGAATTTGAGCAGGTGTTTGATTAGTGCTTAATGGTCCAGTAATAGGTGCATTCACATAATTATTATAAGATACAGAACCAATATTTGTTGATACAGCATAAGGAGTAGTCATTTTATATATATATCCACTTTTAAAAAAGTGGAGTAAAATATTTTAATTTGATTCAACCTTTTCTAAATGTAGAATTAATTATAGTATTGGTTTTTATATGGGTTGTAATTTGGAGGCGGAGGAACATACCCATAACGTTTAGGCGTAACAACAACTGCAGGTTGTTTGACGACTACTGTTTTAGTTGTGGTAGTGGTAGTAGGTTGCATTTTACTGTAAAGGAAACCAAAAAGAATTAGTGCGCCTATGGCGATAGCAAAAATATACAATTTTTCCATTATATATATTATCCTTAATTAAATATATATGGAAAATAATCATAGAAAACAAATGTTATATCAAAAAACTCAATTTAATAGCTATTTAATTTGTCAATTTCCTTGTATATTCAAATGCAGTAAATGTAAAAAAAATAATAATATTCTTGTAGAAAAAAATGTTATTAGTCAAAATTGTTTATTATGTGGGACACCTAATTACGTAACACTTTTAAATCCACTTTTAAAAAAAGTGGAGCAAAATAAGTAAATCCAATCCACTTTTATACATTTTCTCATTTTAAACGCCCATTAATATAAAATATATTTATATATAAATGAATAAAAAAAGTAAAAAACGATTACTTAATAAAAAAAATAAAACTTTAAAAAAAAAGAGCAAAAAATCTTGTTATAAATTTTGTAAAAATTATTATAGTCCTGAAATTGAAAAACAATTTCAAAAAATGTCAAATGGAAATCTTCCTCCCCCAACAAAAGAACAATTAGATTTAAGAATTGCTGATTGTAAACAAAATTTTTGTAATGAAGATTGTAAAGGATATAAGTTTTTAAGCAAAGAAGAGGAAAATAAATTTAAAAAAAACATAAATGGTAATTTTTTAAAAAAAACAAAACCAAAAATAATAAAAAAATTACAATCAAAAGGCGCTATATCTTATTGCGAACAATCCCTTTTTGTAAATTAATGTGCGTTTTAAATGAGAAAAGGTGTAAAAAAAGTGGAGCAAAATAAGTAAATCCAATCCACTTTTTAAAAAGTGGAGCAAAATAAGTAAATCCACTTTACACCTTTTCTCATTTAACACGCCCATTTTACACCTTTATTACACCGACCGGAAAGAAAATATATTTATAAAAATACTTAAATATATTATCTTATAAAAATATTATGATTAATAATATTATTTTTTGGACATTAATCAGCATTCCATCTGGATATGTTATTACTATATTTGTAAATGACGCATATATTTTTTTATATAAAAAAAATATTTCAAATGTTTCAAAATGTCTAATAATAACAAGCCTGATGTTTTTTGGATTTTTAAGGGGTTTTACTGGAAATGATTTAGTTACAAATATTTATGAGCATTTTAAATGAGAAAAGGTGTAAAAAAAGATCATCCCAAAGGGAGAATCACTGGTCTTAGTATCTGCGAATAGCACGTTGAGCAGATTGACTAGACTTGAATTGATCGCCACCATATGACAAATCATTATAGTTCTTGTTCACCGCCTTTTGCTTCAAATAAGTAATATAATCAGAGCTGTCATAAACCCATTTGACGTTACATGTAGCAGAAGGAACCGATCTATTCAATTGCAAACTATTGTAAGCAGTAGAAGGTGTGCATGAACTAGAAGTAGAACCAAAACGAATGCTTAATCCACTCAATCCAGGACGGCTCTGAAAACTTTGACAGCTTCCACCACATGAATAATTTTCGCGACTCAATATATCACCAGCGTTATTCACTGCACGAAAAGGGGTTGTAATTGTGCGTTTTGGTAAATCAGCAGCACGCAATTGACTAGGGTAAGTAGTATTCCATGCATTCTTCAAAGTGTAACGAATTTGCTCAAACTCTTTGTAGCGTTTGTCAACGTTTTGTGTAGTTTGTGGCATGTAACCTCGAATAGCTCCTCCTGGGTTTGTAGGATTTTTCGCAAAAATAGTAAAAGCTACATTGGATCCGTTGATTGGACTAGTATATCCTATAGATGGCATTTATATAATACTATACTAAAAAAATTCATTTACCTTTTCTAAAGGTGGATAATAAAAATAAAATCTATTATTTTATATATAAATATATATGTTTAATTTTACATTACTTATTAGCGCAATTGTATTTATCACTATAGATACCATTTACTTAAACTTAATGAAAGGGTATTTTGAAAAACAAGTAGAGAAAGTCCAAGGTTCTGCGTTAAAAATTAATTTTTCTGGAGCCGCATTATGTTATTTATTCTTGATTGTTGGTCTTAATTACTTTATTATTAAACCAAAGAAGAGTGTTCAAGAGGCTTTTTTACTTGGTTTAGTTATTTACGGTGTCTATGAAACTACAAATTATGCATTATTTAAGAATTGGTCTATACTCACATTATTTATAGACACGTTATGGGGTGGTGTTTTATTTGCAGCAACTACATTTATTATTGGTTTATTACGTAGTATTATAAAATAACTGTAATAAAGTTAGTAAATATAAATCTAAAACATAAATAATATATGAAAAGAATTACATATATATGATACTGCAAAAGTAAAAATATACTTTGATAGTAATCTAGAAAATGACTTATGAAGACATATTTTAGAGATAATAAATAAATTAGTTAATTAATTTTTCTTTTATTATTTTATAATAATGAGCTCTCTTCATCCTTTAAGTTTTTACTTTACTACAAAAGATACTAATTTTAAAATAAATACAATTGTTGTTCAAGATATACCACGATATATTTCTCATTCTTTTGTAGAAACACCTATTTATGATTTTACAGATACAAAAATTGGGTATAAAGTAAGTGACGATTATATTCAACAAGTTGATAAAAATAAATATATTGTTCGTTTAAATAATACTTATTACATAGAAGGAAAAGGAAGTATTAGTTGGTTATATATTTTTGAAAATAATTTACCTAAAATTTATTATCCAGATAATGTTGAACTATCATCTACAATTATTTCTGGAACCGGTGATTATTTTGATAAAACAGGAACTGTAACTTTATTCCCAAAGCCAGATGGTTATAGATTAGTTACTATTAGTTTTACACCTTAAAATAAAAAATTGTATAAATTTTATATATTTTTTATTATTTTATCCTTACTTTTGGATGAACCTTTTCTAAAGATTTACAATCTGTTTAGTGGTCTGTAATAAGTCTTGGCATAATATTCATTGTATTCAACTCTTGAAACAACAGTTTACATGCATAAGGAATTTCCACATATGAAAAGTCTACTCTGTTATCACAAGTTCTACAATGATGAATATGCATCTTGTCGTTGTATGACGCAATAATACCACACTTTTTGCAAACAAATACTGAATATTTATCTGATGCATCATACATCCTGCCTCTAGTAAATCGCGCCGCACCATGTGAGACCATTGCATCTTTTTCCATCTCACCAAATCTTAGACCACCATCACGACTACGACCTTCTGCCGGTTGTCTAGTTAGGTTCACCATTGGACCATTCGAGCGGCTATGTGCCTTGTCATTAACCATATGTTTGAGACGCTGATAGAATACCGGACCCATAAACACACTGCATTCATGCTGTTCTCCAGTGAGACCGTTATATAAAAGCTCATTGCCGTGTGCCTCGTAGCCGACTTTAATCAGCTGACTACAAATATCATTCACATCAAAATCACCAAACGATGTGCCGTCACCAAATAGTCCAAGTTCTAGTAAAACTTTGCCTAGTATTGTTTCTTTAAGCTGTCCAATCGTCATACGAGACGGAATTGCATGTGGGTTAATAATAATGTCTGGTTTGACACCGGAACTGGTAAAAGGCATGTCGCACTCAGGAATGATGTTACCTACGGTCCCTTTCTGGCCATGTCTGCTCGAGAATTTATCACCAATTACAGGTTTTCTAGTCGTCCTTAGTCGCACTTTTGCGAAATTATATCCTTCACCATTTCGGTCAATATAATTTTTATCAATATATGTCTCTTCAGTGGTCTTGTAAATCTTGCTCTGGTCTTCAAATTTAATCACCTTTGTATGATCATTTCTGTTTTCTTTAATAGGTGTCACTTTGGCAATAATAATGTCGCGATTTTGCACCAAAGTGTTTTCCGGAATGACACCTTTTGAATTCACTTTATTATAATTACCAATCTTCATACCTTTTGTCTTTGAAGCATCAGGTTTGCAGCGAATTTCTTCGTCACCATTAATCTTTTGCTTATCTTCGTCTTTTTCAGTGTGATAGACTGTTACTAGAGCCATACCTCTATCAATTGAACCTTTATTGATAAGTAAGGAATCTTCTTGATTATAACCAGTGTGTGTCATGATTGCGACAATCACTTGCGTTCCAGATGGGATTTCATTCAATTTAATCAAGTTCATAATACGTGTGTCAACGAGAGGACGCATTGGGTAATTAAGAACATAAGCAGTTTTATCCATTCGGCCTTCGTAATTGGTTACATAGACACCCATTGCTTGCTTACCTTGAGCACAATTAGAACTAGCAAAACCATGAGTAGTAATAAATGAATGATTTTCTGATTCTACTTCAATATCTGATACTAATCCATTTTCTTGATATTTAAAACTAATTACTGGATCATCAAAATGTATTTTCATATTAGAATTAAAGTATCCAATTATATATTTACGATTTTTTATTATTTCTTCTACACTAGCCCATCCATAATTTGTCATAAATTTATGATCAGATGTTGCAGTAATTATTTTTTTATTTAATGTTTCAATAGTAATAATTTTAAATTCGTTTTTACGAACAAAATGATTTATTACTTTTGTTGTAGAAATTTTAAAAGTTTCAGGATGAAATGATAAAACAAAATCACCTATTTCAATGTTTTTAATCATTTTAGTTGTTCCGTCTGCCATCCATACTAGTTCTTTTGGATCTAAACATTGGTAACAATTTCTCGGTGATTGATTGTGTTCTGGGAATGGGATACATGATGCCAATACACCAAACATAGTTGACGGATGTATTTCGCAATGGGTGAATTTAGCCAGTTTGTTTTGTGGGTCAATAATATCGCGAGGTTTTGTAGCAATTAGAGACCAACTTTGCTCTTCAGGGTCAATATATTCTAGAACAGCCTCGTCTATTTTAGCGTCTGTAAGTAAATCATCCCAAATATATTCACCCTTTT
>Ga0114972_10000020_pt1 | contig 92948 bp, 85 predicted proteins | sample M_140807_EF_Meta_FD_87354 | JGI IMG/M metagenome (GOLD analysis project Ga0114972, IMG submission 87354) | Freshwater microbial communities from Lake Montjoie, Canada to study carbon cycling - M_140807_EF_MetaG | ecosystem: Environmental > Aquatic > Freshwater > Lake | place: Lake Montjoie... | reverse complement strand
TATCACAAACGGGTTTTTGAGATTCTCAAGATATTTGAACCATTCTTTCCCTATAAACTCGCGGTCCGCGAGAATACCTGCTATTCGTTCTTGCCCAAAGTACGAGATGATGCGGTTGATGATCTTAATTCGCTCTGCTGTATTGGAATTGCCCCGCTTATCCAAAATCTCCCATACGATCGGTATAGCAATCCCTTTGTATACGACTCCCACCATCAGAATGTTGATGTCTTTCGTACCATACTGCCAATTGGTCCGATCCATCGTAAGAAAAACTTTTTCATTCGGATCGGTGAACAAGGACAGTAGGTACTTGGCAACCTTCTCAAAATTAAAATCCGCCTCCGCAAAAAACCGCTGCATACGGCGATACCATGACGAGGTAAGCCCATCACACGAACAGCTCTGACAAACCCTCTTCAAATTCACCGTGCGAGCCTGAACAATCCCAACTACCATCGCCGCAAGACACGTCTGCCGAGGTTTGCTTAGACCGATATTCGCCTGTACTATCCTCCCCAACCTCTTGATGCTATCCATAAAACCCTCCTTGGTGTTTTAAGCGCTTCAAGGATAGGGTATTTTAATGTAATATCAAGGGGTTATTTGCTTTTTGTCGCGTACAGAGAGCAGAGACTATAAAGGACCAAGTATCAAAAGCGCTAGTTCAGAATCGGGATCTTCAAGCTGCAAGGGTTAACCTTCAGAAAGCAGAAGCTCGCCTGAAACAAGCTGGGCTATTTCCTAACCCGGAAATCCATCTCTCCAGAAGTTCAGACCGTACATTCAATAATCAAGGCGAATTTCAAGCCTCGGCAGGATTCGTACAGAAATTCCCCGTAAGTGGAAGAATCGGCAAATCTCAAAGCGTAGCACGGGTTGATATCGCTCTAGCACTTGCAGAAATCAGAGATAAAGAGAGAGTACTTGTTGGTGAAGTATCCAGCGCAGCACGAAAATTAGTGATTCTCGATGAGAGCATCAAGGTTAATGAACAGCTTCAAAAAAGCATCAACGAATTAATAAAGGTTTCCGAGAAAAAGTTAAAAGTTGCCGAAGTATCAGTTGCTGACTTCAATTTAGAAAAATTAGAGCTTCAGAAGCTCGAATTTAATCATGCTTCTTTGCTAAGTGCACGATATCAAGCAAATGAAATTCTTAACCGTTTAATGGGTCAATCTGCGGGCATTGTAAATAAAATTAAGGAACCGATAACAATCACGCCGGGTCTCTCTGCTAAATCTCTTGCAAAATTTACTGCTGTTGAAAGGCGACCAGATAGACAATTTGCAGCTCTATCAATCGACAAAGCAGCATCAGAAATAATTTTAGCAAAAGCTCAAAAGTGGGAAGACTGGGCAATAGGGATTGGATATACCCAAGAATTAAGTAAATTCGATTCTCCCCTTATATCAACAGCACGCGATGCTTTTTTAGGACTAAGCGTATCTATTCCACTACCATTTTGGAATCAAAATCAAGGAAATATTTCAGAAGCGGAAGCTAATCGCTCTCAGGCTCTAAGGTCGCTGGAGGCTTTAGAGCTGAAAATTCAAACGGAATCAGAGGCAGCTTACGCTCAGTTGGCCGAGCTATCTGCTGCTTTAACAAGCTTTCAATTGAAATCAGAAAAGCTCGCGAAGGAAAATGTTGCCATTCTCAGGGATAGCTACGCTCAAGGACTGGTTGGAATTACCGCCGTAATTCAGGCACAGCAACAACTAGCCGAGACTGAGCAAGTATTCCTCTCCCTATTGGGTGATTATTATTCTGCTCTTACAGCTTTCGAAATAGTCACAGCTTCGAGTCCATTTTGGGAAATTTCGCAATGAACGAATTTAAATTTTATATAAAGATGAAACTCCAAAAAATTCCATCAACAATATTGGTATTCCTCATTACCAGCCTCCCTGCCATTGCGCATGATGGACACGCCCACGCCCCTGGCGATGATGAAGGAGAAACCTCAACTGGTCCCATCGTTATAACCGAAGATGCTCGGAAGAATTTGGATCTTCAAACAGCGGAGGCAGAGATAAGGACAATCAATAATGTTCTTAACGTCATAGGACAGGTCGAGCCAATCCCGAGTAAATCAGCTGCAATTACCAGTAGAGTTCCCGGACGAGTCTACTCCTTAAAAGTACAGGAGGGAGAGTTAGTAAAAAAAGGACAATCACTAATAGAAGTAGAAAGTAGGCAAGTTGGCGATCCTCCTCCTCGAGTAGAATATAAATCACCAATCGATGGAATAATTATCGACCGTCATGCGGTTCTTGGCGATACAGTTGAGCCAAACAAACATCTGCTTGAAGTTGTTGACCTTAGTGATGTCTATATCGAAGGAAGAATCTACGAGGGACAGGTTTCTTTAATTAAGAACGGACAGAAAGTTAGGATAATCGTTGAGAGTTATCCGGAAGAATCATTCGAGGGAACAGTAGAAGTAATATCTGGTGCGTTGGACGCTCAGAGCCGGACACTAAAGGTTTGGGTTCGAGTGCCTAACAATTCCCTCCAACTTCGGCCAAATATGCGAGCAACGCTTCACATTCTTGTTGGGCAGACTGACTCTGTAATTAGCATACCCAATCAATCAATTTTAGGGGAGGCTGGTGACTATTTTGTATTCGTACAATCGGATCGGAATCCGTTGCAATACAAAAAACAGAGTGTAGTGCTAGGTACAAAAGATGATCAATTTTGCGAAGTCGTCGAAGGAATACTTCCTGGGGATAGAGTCGTATCATCTGGTAATTACCAACTCCAATATATCAAGGCGCAATCAACGAACAAAAAGGCTGACGCGAACAGTGGCCAAGGAGTGAAAGAGAGTAATTGCGGAATTTCTTCTACCCTCCAATGGATTCTTCTTCTTTCTTCAATTGCACTCAACGTATTTTTCCTAACAACTAGGGGTTTAAGCAAGAAACAGGGGGGAGATTAGTATGCTTAATTCCCTTATAAAGTTTTCATTACAAAATCGACTGATTGTAATCACAATTAGTGTTCTCCTTCTTGTATACGGCGGTCTCACTATGATGAAACTGCCTGTTGATGTCTTTCCTGACTTGAATAGACCCACGGTAAATATTCTAACAGAGGCACCAGGACTTGCGCCTGAAGAGGTCGAAACTTTAGTAACGCTTCCTCTTGAGACTGCGTTAAATGGTGCGCCAGGAGTGAAGAGAGTGCGGTCTAGCTCCGGAATTGGGCTTTCAATTCTCTACGTAGAATTTGATTGGGATATGGAGATTTATCGCGCAAGACAGCTTGTTCAAGAAAGACTACAGCTAGTATCCGAAAAGCTTCCGCAGGGAGTGTCTCCTACCATGGGGCCAATCTCCTCGATTATGGGTGAGATTATGCTAATTGGGATTTCAAGTAATGGTGGGAAGACGCCACCAATGGAGCTACGCACTATAGCAGATTGGACACTCAGGCAACGATTACTCACTATTCCCGGAATTTCACAGGTAATCGCAATCGGTGGTGGAGTTAAACAATATCAAATACTCGCATCTCCGGAAAAAATGGCAGCGTACGGCATCTCTTTTCAGGAAGTAATCTCTGCTGCGAAGGCCTCGCAAAAAAATACTCCTGGAGGGTATTTGCCGGGACAAAATCAAGAGGCTCTTGTACGAAATATTGGGCGAACTTCTTCCATTGAGGATATTGCAGAAAGTGTTGTCGCAATTCGAGGCACTTCCTCAATTCTACTTAAAGACGTAGCTGACATTAAATTCGGGAAACAGGTAATGCGCGGCGATGCGGGTGTAAATGCAAATAGTGCCGTTATATTATCCGTTCAAAAACAACCTGGCGCGGATACCGTTTCTTTAACAAAACAGATAGAAACCTCTCTTGCAGAAATCAAGCGTGGACTACCCGAAGATGTTCAACTAGTGTCACTTTTCAAGCAAAAAAATGCATCACATCTGCTGTTGCAAATGTCGAAGATGCATTGAGAGATGGAGCTATTATTGTAGCCATGGTTTTAATCGTTTTCCTCTTAAATACTCGTACAACTATCATTACTCTCACTGCAATTCCACTTTCGATAATCATCTCGGCGATTGTTTTTAAACTCTTTGGAATGTCAATTAACACCATGACTCTGGGTGGCTTAGCAATTGCAATCGGAGAGATGGTGGACGATGCAATAGTTGATGTCGAAAATGTCTTTCGGCGACTGCGAGAGAATCGTTCTTCGGCAAATCCAAAGCCTGTAATCCAGGTAATATTTGATGCCTCATCAGAGGTCAGAAATTCGATAATATTTGCAACTATTATCGTTGTTCTTGTGTTTGTTCCACTCTTTGCTCTTAGTGGTATTGAGGGACGACTATTTGCGCCAATCGGCATTGCCTATATCACTTCGATTATAGCCTCACTCTTTGTTGCCGTCTCACTTACACCAGTTCTTTGCAGCTACCTTCTGCCAAAGATGAAAGTTATAGAACACCAAGAAGATGGGTGGTTGGTATCAAAGATAAAACAATTTGACCGAGACGTTATACTACACTTTACTCTCAGACATCCTAAGAAAGTGATCCTATCTACATCAATACTCGTAGTTGGATCTTTTGCTCTGTATCCTCTTATGGGGAAGGAGTTTCTGCCAGAATTTAACGAAGGAACAGCAACAGTCAATGTTTTCTCAGCTCCGGGGACATCTCTGGAACAATCTAACCGCATCGGAGCAATTGCTGAGAAATTATTATTGTCTGTCCCTGAAGTAATCTCTACGGGTAGACGCACGGGTCGTGCTGAGCAAGATGAACACGCCGAAGGAACCCACTACACAGAGATCGATGTCGATTTAAAGGCAATAGGGAGAAAGAGAGAAGAGATACTCGAAGAGATTCGGCAGAAATTGGCTAGTATACCAGGAGTTGTGACAAGCGTCGGACAGCCGATTTCGCATAGACTTGATCATATGCTCTCAGGAGTTCGCGCTCAGATTGCAGTGAAGGTATTTGGTCAGGACTTAGATAAACTGAGAAGCATTGCAGTAGATATCGAGAACTTAATTAAGGACATAACGGGTGTCGTGGATCTTCAGATCGAGAAGCAGGTTCTCATACCTCAGGTGAGAATTGAAGCAAAACGAGATAAAGCCAAGCTTTATGGAATTCAGATTGGGGAACTAAATGGTCTTTTAGAAACAGCTCTGAATGGAAGTATTGTGGGACAAGTTTTAGATGGGCAGCGTACGTACGATATATTTGTACGATATGATGAAAACTCTAGAAGCAATATTGCCAACCTAAAGCGTATGTTGGTTGACATTGGCAATAATCAAAAGGTACCTCTCTCGTTGCTTGCAAGTGTACATGAAAGCAAAGGTCCAAACATTATTAACCGCGAGAACGTTCTTCGCCGGATCGTAATTCAAGCGAATTCTGCTGGTAGAGATTTAAGTTCCATAGTCTCCGATATACAGGAGCACGTTGCGCGAACTATTAAACTTCCACAAGGATATCACATAAGATTTGAAGGTCAGTTCCAGAGTCAAAAAGACGCTGCACGCCTTATAGGAATTCTATCTATTATAACGCTAGGAGCAATGTTCTTAGTGCTCTACTCGCATTTTAAAACCTCAGTTATTGTATTTCAGATTCTTCTGAATATTCCACTGGCATTCGCAGGAGGATTGATAATGAGCTATTTACTGATTGGTAAGATATCTATCGCCACGCTGGTAGGTTTTATCACTCTTGCTGGAATAGCATCTCGAAACACCATCATGATGATTTCTCACTATTTGCATCTGATGGAATTTGAGGGTGAGTCATTCACCGAAGCAATGGTTGTAAGAGGCTCGCTCGAAAGGTTAGTGCCAGTTACAATGACTGCACTAACGGCGGGACTTGCTCTGATACCTCTCACATTATCTGCAGGGCAGCCGGGTAAGGAGATTCTATATCCCGTAGCCGTAGTAATACTTGGAGGTCTTTTTAGCTCAACGCTGCTTGATATGGCGGTCACTCCTGCTGTGTTTTGGAACTTCGGAAAAGATGCTGCATTTAAGCACCTCAGCAAGAGCAAAGAAAAGGAGAATGAAATTAAAGTGACAAATTAAGTAAATTAGGTGTGAAGACTGTATTTTTTATTATGAGAAACAGTATGAAAAAAAGAAGTATCGTTTTTATGGTCGCGCTTTCTGTTGTTGCTGGCGGAACATTTTTTGAAACGTCTGTCTATGCGCAGGACGGTGGGGATCACTCTCATCATGGGCACGAATCTAAAATCGATGCGAGGATGACAGATCGGGATTTTTTGGCTCAGATTCATTCGAATTATGTCGGTCTGGCCGATTTAATTTCAAATAAGGTGCTAGCTGGGGTGTATGATAAAAGCGCATCGCTTTCATCGGTAGCACTCATTCTCTCTAAAAAACTAACTGGCCCAGATGCAAATCGCACAGAGGGATTGCTCAATAATCTTCGTAAAGTTGCTGAATCTCTGCATGAAAGCGCAGACAAGAATGACCAGATGGGAGCAGAAGCTAATTTGAAGAAAATGGATGCTCTTCTTAAGATGATAGACGAACGGTTTGAATACTCATTTCAAAATGCTGCTGTTGATTCTCATAGTGCAGAACATCCGCATGGTGATAGCTGTAATATGCCCGATGTCACGATTAGTATTAACTCCAGAAGTTATGCCTTCGAGCCCACCGAGATAAGAGTCAAAAAGGGACAAAAGGTGTGCTTAAAACTGATTTCACAAGACGTAGAGCATGGGATAATGATTGAGGACTATCACGTTTACCTGCATGGTCAGAAAGACAAACCTGGAGAAGTTCAGTTTACGGCAGATCGTAAAGGAGAGTTTAGTTTCATATGTCATCAAGTTTGCGGTACTGGGCACGGTGAAATGAAGGGGAAATTTATAGTGGATTAATGGAGTGACCCACTTTCTTCAGGCACATTCTTGAAAAATTAAACGGTAGCAGTAGTAATCATTGAATACCAGAATCAGCTCGAGTCAATCACTGCTCGTGGGACTCCAATCCGAGGAGGCATACGAGTATGAGACTGCGCTTACCCCCAAGAGCAGATTATACACAGAACTTCTTTCTTGAATGCCTTGTGGAATCGTTTTCTCGAACACGCTACCTATCAGTCTTGACAGTTAGTGTCTAAATTGGGGCGTGTATCATCATCCCTCGCCCCGCAGCCAACGCATCACCCAAAATCGGTCAAAAACTGTATTTCCGACACGCGCCCCCAGGGATATATTTGAGAGTCCCCAAAAGATCGTAGCAATGGCGGTAAAGGCGTTGCCGTAATAAAAGGCTGCATAACCGAGCAGTAGATCACTTATACCCCCAATGACCGATGCTGATCCGCTTGCGCAAGCGGCATGAGAACGAAGGAGCGGCTGAATGCCCCGAACAATTGCGATAAGAGCTAATAGACAACCAAGGCCAAAACCTATCGCTGCACCTCCGGAACCGCCTAGTTCTTTAAATTTAAGATCAATAAGTATAAGGGAAACATTCCCGACACAAAAAAGAAGACCGGGATCCTTAAGGACGATTCGGATATTATGAGGAAGCTTTTCCCAAAACCATTCCGCTTTCCTTTCCACTCTACTTTTAATTCTATGGTTAGGGGCATACCGAAAATTTGCAATTCGAGCAACGGCAGCTCCAGCCACCGAGAACACTAACATTATTAGGCTAACTGCAAATCTTAATTCGACCAATGCTACGATGGCGGCGTAAATATTGCACACCGAGTGGGCAATAGGACAAAAGCCTGGGCTTTTGAATTTCTCAACCATCAGAGCCCGCACCCCTGAAGAAGGCTCAGCACTATTATTAAAAGGCTTATCGGAATGAATCGCGTTAAAAACTCGCAACTCATTTACAACCGTGATCACGGTCGTTACAGCAGAAAAAAAAGATGAGACGCGGGATATTGGGATAGTAACAATAGTCGAACCCACCCCCCCTAAAACGGCGGGAGCAGTAATAACGGCTTTAACTTTTCGGAACATTGGTGCCTTTTGCGGTTGACTGATGCAGGTAAAAATTGGTGCGCGGCTAAATTTTTGAAACTTTTTTTGGATCAGAGCCAATTTCAGGGTCTGTCATGAAGTTTTGTCTGAGAGGTTTTTACAGCGTTAATAATGACACATTTAAGCCAATCTTTGAACTCCCCGTGTTGCTCTTGAGACCAAAATACGCCTATCCTATTTCGACTATTTCTCCTAGTTCCGACCTATATCAATAGGGAATTGTCGATCACCTCGCCTACCACCTGTTTAGAAGAGCACTTTTATGATTCTTGTGTTGTTTGCAGTTATCCTCGGTATCACCGCATTGGTCGGTTTTTTAGTAATAGGCCTCTACAATAATCTTGTAGCACTTCGCAATCGAGTTAAGAACGCATTCGCTCAGATCGATGTTCAGCTCAAGCGAAGATACGATCTTATTCCAAATTTGGTTGAAGCCGCAAAAGGCTACATGTCACACGAGAAGGAAACGCTCTCGGCAGTAATTGAAGCACGAAATAGCGCTCTCTCGGCCCGAAATACAGCAGCACAAAACTCTACTAGTGGATCAGCTATTGGAGCACTGAATACAGCAGAAGTTGAATTAACAGCGGCAATGGGCAAATTTTTTGCCCTCGCGGAGAGCTACCCTGACCTTAAGGCGAATCAAAATGTTGCAACTTTAATGGAGGAGCTCTCGAGCACCGAAAATAGAGTTGGGTTTGCACGACAAGCTTTCAACGATTCGGTGATGACCTACAACACCGCGATTCAATCATTTCCCGCCAATCTGATAGCTGGTAGGTTCAGCTTCCAAGAGATGACACTTCTTGAGGCAATCAAAACGGAACAGGAGCGTGAGGCTCCGAAAGTCTCGTTTACTTGAGGTAGCAACGAGGTTCAGATCGTGGATTTCTTTTCACATCAAGAGAACGCTCGCAGACGCTCTCGAGCGTTGTTGTGGCGCTTCATCGGGGCTAATCTTATCCTCGTATTGATTCTATCTACAGCGCTCTTTTTATTAGCTCAAAAAGCGAGCGTTGATCTGAACTTCAACCGACATAATGCCATCAGGTGGCCCAACCCAGAACGGGTTGTTCCGATGATTGGGTTGATTAACTGTTTTATAGTCGTATCTATCAGTGGTGCAGCCTTAATTCGGTGGCGCTCTCTTTCTTCCCACGGAGGGGCGGTAGCTGAGGCACTTGGTGGGAGGATGGTTTCGCCCAATACAACCGATCTTCTTGAGCGGCGATTTATAAATGTTACCAGGGAGATGTCGATAGCTGCCAACTCCCCTTTTCCAGAGCTCTATATTCTGCCAGATGAAGATGGCATCAACGCATTTGCCTCCGGTACAAGTCCCGAACAGAGTGCGATTGCGGTTACTCGCGGAGCTCTTGAGCGACTCTCCAGAGACGAGCTGCAAGGGGTAGTTGCTCACGAATTCTCACATATCCTTCACGGTGATGTTCAGCTCAATATACGCCTTGCCTCTTATATCTTTGGTCTTACATTTATCTCTCATGTTGGGGCTCGAATTATTAGTGCATCGTCTGATAGCACTTACATGCGCCGAAGAAATGAGAGAGATGGTAAGGGCCGGGGAGCCATTTTAATCCTAATAACAGGGCTTTTTTTCACCTTGTTTGGACTTTTGGGGAAGCTTGTTTCGATAATCCTGAATGCCGCTATCTCTCGAGAGAGGGAATATCTTGCTGATGCAACCGCAGTTCAACTCACCCGCAATCCAGAAGGTATATCGGGTGCGCTAAAAAAGATCGGTGGATACTCAAAGGGTGCTGAAATTTCAGCCTCGGCTGCTCGAGGTTTATCTCATTTTTTTCTCGCCTCATCACACGTTCCCCGCTTTTTTGAGAAACTATACGCCAGTCATCCCCCCTTGTTAGAGCGGATACACCGGATCGATCCCTCTTTTCAAGGAGTCCTGCCCGATGATTCTCAGATTGAACAACAGACGGGCGAGGAAAATGATTAAGCGAGGAACACCGACTGAGAACTGCCATCTAATCGCCTGCTAATTTTGGCAAAAAGGAGAGTGCTTTAATGTAGAAGTTGAGCGGGAATCGTTTGCAGAGAAAGCGGGAGACAAACTCGTTTGATGGCATCGGAGAGCAATCCCAACGTTCACGTCCTAGTGCAGTAAGACGACCTTCAATTGATGGAATGGGATCATCAGAATCTATCTCAATGATCTTATAGTCTATTGCAACTATCTTCTGCATCGAATCAACAGCGGTATCTTTCATCGGGGAAGCATACGGCTCGACCGCCTCATGTACCTTTGATGCCCCATTCTTGAGCGCATCAAGAGCGTTCGATATCACACTATCCTCACTTTCAGCCTTCTCAACCGCCGGCACTTCGGAGTGACTTGCGGGTGCCCTCGCCTCCTCAGATTGTTCTTCTCGACATCCGAAGAGGAAAACTATCAGGACAACTGCTAATGAATTAAAACGGAAAGGAGAGAACACATTGTGGTTGCTTGTCATCGGAGTCATTCTCCAAAAAAAATGTCCTTAACTTCGTGACGATAGAGATACCTTCTACTTTCTTGCGAAATGGCTCCCCTGGAGCCTCTATGTTATAACTTTTCTATGCGATTAATCCGTATTCTGTTCACCTCCTGTATTTGTATTATCTTCGCTGGCTGCGCCGCGAGGAGACACGCAATTGCGCCAGGAGAAATTCCTCATTGGTCAGCAACTTCCCAGGAGGACAACCTCTATGGTGAGCGAGTCTTAGCCCAGCTTTCAGCTAATTTTCCACCCTCCCGAGACTCTCACGATATTGCACAGACTCGCCGTGTCGTTGCAACCCTTGCTCGGGCTGCAGGAAGTCCTCAAGGGGGGTGGAGAGTTTATGTATTCGCTGATGATCAGATAAAAAATGCCGCTGCAACCCGAGGAAACTATATATTTATCTGGTCCGGATTATTGCGAGTGGTTCAGGGAGATGACGAACTCGCCGCAATAATCGCTCATGAAATGGCTCACGTTCTCGCGCAGCACGTCATGCCCAATCCTGCAGAACAGCTCTCAGAGGCGATGGCATCAGTCGGAGGAACTGCGGCTTCTCAGATAATAGCGGGTGGAGGTGGTGCGACCTCGATGGCTGCTCAGCTAGGCGGAGCTATTGTCGAGCAGGGAATTCGTGGCCTTGTAATTAATCCTGAATCAAGGCGACAGGAGTTTGAGGCTGACCAGATTGGCCTTTTTTTGATGGCGGATGCAGGATTTAATCCTGACGCAGCAGTTGCTTTTTGGGAGCGTGTTCAATCGGACCCCGCATTTAGCGGCGGACAGCTTGAGTTCTTCTCTACTCATCCCTCCTCGACAAAACGTTCGGCATACCTAAGATCTCTTCTTCCAGCGGCACGACAGAGAGGACAACGGATACTAAATAACCGCTACCGACCTCGGATTATCGAGGAGCGATCTTCAGATTCGCCTCCTTCATTCCACGAACTATCAGCTAGGGGAGATAACGAGCGCAATCAAATAGCGGCAGCGGATGAAAATACTGCTGAACAAGCACTTATTACTGCCCTATCTGCTCGTATTTTTGCGTCCGATGACAGGTGGAGCGAAGTTCGCGATGTTGTTAATAGAGATGAGGAGGTCACAATTGCTTGTCGTACTGGACCATTTTATCAGATAATTAGACCTACTCCAGGTTTCATCGATGCTCATTCAATTAGCGACTCTATACCGGCTCCCCGCTGCCGAAAATAGTACTAATGAGGAGGAGTAATCCACGATACAAAAGAGGCAGCACCTCAATAACAATCAAACTTGCAATGAGCACCTCGACAAGATGTGCTTGTCGATGCCGTCTCTTATCAACAACTCGTTGGCGAATCGTACGGAGATCCGCGATTTTTCCCCGAATTTCGTCGGAACGGGCCTGAAATTCGAACCGACGTGCAACAACACGCAGCAAGCGGGCCTGATGCTTGTCTGAGAATATTTTAAGTCCACTACCAACACGACCGATAAGCTCTGCTGCATCGATGGTTAGAGCATCCAGATGTTGTTGATCCGCCTCGGTGACACCTTGATCGAACGGCACTCTATACGCCTCAACCACAGCGCGATCGAGGCGTCTGGCAAGGATATCGAACTGATGAAGCTGCATATTCGCAAACTCGAGCGCTGCCACCGTATCCTCAGCAACAACATCTTCAACCCTCTTCGGGTTACGAATAAGTGCCGCTCCACTCCAGTCGATAAAGAGACTATCGTTTTGATACCACGAGATTCTACCCTCTATAGTCTCGCGAATCATCTGATGATGAAGGGAAAACCTTTCGGCGTTGACGATTTGAGCAATCTCCGCACGATAAGACTCTACAAAAGCATCAAGATCCTCGTCCTCTGCAACCTGAATACAAAAAATAGGATAGTCCTCCGCGTTCTTTGCGATCGCGGGCTCGATTAGAGCATTCCCCAACTCCGCGCAGACCAACCGAGTACATTCAAGCGCGAGCCCCTCAAGAGCCACGTTATCATTGATCGAATCACTCAGTTCGACCCACTGCCGCATTGTACCAGAAAAAAGAAGCCGAAAACGTAAGCAAATACCGCCGAAATCGGAGTACATCGTCAACTCGACACGAGGATCTATTACCGAGCCCGGAATAATTTCGAGCGGTTCACACGAACGAGCAACATGCAGCAACACCCGATCAGGATCGTTTCGCGGAGCATTGACCCGCAATCCGTGGACACGATGACGCGCCCGCTCTACATCGATTGATGCGCCACTATCTACGGCAAAACAGATTGATACAGAGCCGTTATACTTGTTCATGGGTAACTATTGAGAACAATAATTTGAATGACATCCCACAACCCCGCGTTCATGGGTGATCATTGAGCGGCTAAAGCACAGTCCCTTTAAGCAGGAGTGCAGCAACCGAAAAATAGGCGATGAGCCCCACAACATCGACAAGTGTCGCGACAAAGGGAGCGGAGGAGGTCGCTGGATCTGCGCCTAGAGAACGAAGAATAAATGGAAGCATCGACCCAACGAGCGTTCCCCACATCACCACTACTATGAGTGATACCATTACCACAACCCCAATCAGTGCCCACTGTGGGCCATACGCCCCAAACGCACTGCCCCAGATTGTCACACGAACAAGCCCTAATATCCCAAGAACTCCGCCAAGGACGAGCCCCGATGCGAGCTCTCGTCTTAGTACCCTCTTCCAATCATTAAGCCTTATTTCACCGATCGCCATCGAGCGAATCACAAGCGAGGCCGCCTGACTTCCTGAGTTTCCTCCACTAGAAATGATGAGGGGCACGAATACTGCAAGAAAGACGGCACGCTCTATCTCTTTCTCGTAGAGAGCCATCGCTGAAGCAGTCATCATTTCGCCAACAAAAAGAACAATAAGCCACACGGCTCGACTTTTGATAAGTCGAATTAGTGGCGCCTTAAGATATGGCTCATCTAGCGCCTCAACCGCACCCAATTTCTGAATATCCTCTGTTGCCTCATCCCGCGCGACATCGAGCGCGTCATCCATAGTGACGATACCGATAAGGATAGCTGCCGAGTCAACAACAGGAAGCACTGGTCGACCGTGGCGATGAAAGAGATTTGCAGCAACTTCCTGATCGTCCTGCGGATGAAGCGCAACAACGCTTCTATCGCAAATGTCCTCTGCTCGGGCCTTTAAATCAGCGAGCAATAGATCTCCCGCATCAATTTGACCGATTAATAGACCAGCCTCATCACAGACAAAGAAAACGGAGAGCGTATCACTCAAGCTCCCTCGCTCACGGATATAAACTAGCACCTCGGAAACCAGCCATTCGGGGCGAACCGCCAGATAGTCCGGTGTCATCAGCCGTCCAACGCTATATTCGGGGTACCCCAAAAGGGAGAGCGCAATGATTCGCTCCTCCTTTGCAAGAAGCCCCATAAGGCGGCGTACAAGCTTTGTCGGCATCTCCTCAAAGAGCGCAGTTCGATCATCGGCCGCCATCTCATTAAGGAAGAAGGCAACCCGATCAGAGCCAAGCGAATTTAGGAGTGACACCTGCGCGTCGGTGTCTAAAAATTCAAAAACCTCAGTCGCGTGTTCCCTCGGCAGAATTCGAAAAACAACGATCTGTTCCTCTACGGGAAGAGCTGCAATACTGTCGGCAACAATCGCATCGGGGAGTTTGACGACCAGATCGCGCAGCTCATGGAGGCGTCGTTCGCGGACAAGCTGAACCATCTGAAGGGCAACTTCTGCTTCGTTCTCTCTCAGATGTTTGGCCAGTGTCTCGTTGCGCATCGGAAGATATCGGTTCTTTGGTGGCGTTTGGATATTTGGGGGGCTGCAACTTTTCGCCGTTCGCCGAAACTGGAGGAACTTAGGGTCCGCCAATAGTTTCCAGCAAGATGTAATTCTTAGCGAAAGGAAGGACTCTCGCCTCGCGAGCCGCCTCTAAAAACGGCGCATCTCTCAGGAACAGCTTATGAGAATCTTTTTTTCACCCTCAAAATGCTCTCATTTGCTCCGCATCTTAATGCCCCTTGTGGTAATGCCCCGTGTGGCAATCCTCTGCGTAATCATGCTCTTGCTTCACGGGAACAGCAATAGCATGATCGCTGTTCATGCGGAGGACTCAACTGATGAATCGAGAACGAGTATGAATGAAGAGAAGCCTACAGACACCTCTGAATTAAAGAAGCAGAAACTAACCCCTCTGCAACACGAGGTAACGCAGTGCGATGGAACTGAACCGCCATTTCGGAATGAATATTGGGACAATAAGGCTCCCGGTATATATGTTGATATCATATCCGGCGATCCCCTTTTTAGTTCACACGACAAATTTGATTCTGGGACGGGGTGGCCGAGCTTTACCAAGCCTATTGATCCCTCACGCGTAATCGGGCGGACAGACAATCGCCACGGGATGACTCGCGTTGAGGTTCGCTCGACAGCGGCGAACTCACATCTGGGTCATGTGTTTGATGATGGACCAGCCTCGACCGGCAAGCGTTACTGCATTAATTCAGCTGCTCTTCGATTCATTCCAGCAGCGCAGCTCGCTGAGAAAGGATATCCGGAGCTTGCCTCCCTCTTTCCCGCTATAGAGCAAAGCTCACCCGCTCTCGCTCAAAGCTCCCCCGCTCTCGCTCAATCGCCAACTCCTCCATCGATTGCAACTTCCGAACCTACAACGACCGAAACGATTTCGTCATCTGATGGTGCAAAAAAGAATGAACCGAATCAACAGCCGCATACCCGCGCTATCCTTGCGGGGGGATGTTTTTGGGGAATGGAAGAGCTAATTCGCGCTCTTCCGGGGGTAATCGATACTACTGTTGGTTACACAGGAGGCTCGTTGCCAAACCCCTCATACGAGAGCGTATCAACCGATAAAACCGGGCACGCCGAGGCTATCGAGGTTACCTACGACCCAAGTCAGCTCTCATTTGATAGCCTTCTCCGATTTTTCTTCCGCATTCATGACCCAACTACCAAAAATCGGCAAGGCAACGACATTGGAACACGGTATCGCTCAACTATCTTCGTGAGCTCGCCTGCCGAACAAGAGATCGCCGAGCGGGTCATTCAGGAAGTAGAGAAATCGGGCAAGTGGTCACGACCAGTCACCACCACCCTTGAACCAGCTGCCCCATTTTATCCTGCTGAAGGATATCATCAGGATTATTTACAAAAAAATCCGGGGGGTTATACCTGTCATTATCTGAGAGGCGAATAGGCAGCGATTAAGTAAGTGAGACAAAAAATGAACCAAACTCCCCAGAATCAGCGATAGGTGGGGGAATGGTTACTTTGTCATGGTTTCGCTAGGGACAGTTATGGCATCCTCAATCGCAACTTCCACCGCAAACACCTCCCTCTCCCTCGGTCTAGGCGGATTGCTCAGACTGCCGAGGGTAGTCGATAACCTAGCGCTTCTTTTAATAGTGTGTCAGCTGTTGGATGGTATCGCGACTGCAGCGGGGATGCATCGATTCGGCGTAAGCCTTGAGGGAAACTTCATTCTTCGAGAGACTATGAAGCTCATCGGAGTAATCCCAACCCTTCTTCTTGCAAAAGGCGCTGCTATTGGAATGACAATAGGCCTTCGACAAATGGGGTCTCAGGTGGTGTGGGTCGGTCAGGCTCTCTTATTATTGTGCCTGGTGTATATTAGCGCAGCTCTTATCCCTTGGTTAATGATTCTTACACAGTAATACACTGATATTATCGATCCTGTTGAGAATACTGAGTCCTTTACAACAGCGATATCGCGCCACTCACGAAAATAAACATCACTATAAAAAAAATTATTACGGGATCTCGGAGATAATACCGAACTCCACGCCCCTCAAATCCGCCAAGTCCATTTCGAAACTTTCTTCCTCGACGATTGTGTGTCTCATCTTCTGCAAACGCTACTAACATATCGTAGGCTGACTGATACCGACGCTTTGCATCCGCTTTAATCGCTTTCTCTATTATCCGATGATATTTTCGAGGAACCGTTAGGGGTAGCTCATAAGGCACAACAAAATTTCGCTCTACGAGATAGGTTATTGAATCATTACCAGAGAACTTTGATAACCATCGGGTACCAGAAACCATTTCGAACAACAGAAGACCGACACAATAGAGGTCGCTCCGAGCATCGTATCGATTTGATCTTATATATTCTGGGGGCAAATACTGCGCGGTTCCAAGTAGGACACCGGCCTGAGTGTCACGTGAGGTTCGCTTAATCTTCATCAAGCCAAAATCTGCGAGCTTAATCCCCGATTCCTCACAATAAAGCAGATTTTCAAGCTTCAGGTCGCGGTGAAAAACCCCTCGACTATGAAGCTCATGGAGCGCTGAAAGTAGCTGTCGAAAAATCGAATCGATCGATCCATACCCAAGAGATCCCGGCTTCAGATATCGGGATAGTTCCTTGCCTCGCACCAACTCCATCGTATAGGCAACTGTATGACCGAGCGAAATAAAGTCGTATGCTCGAACTATATGTGGATGATTAATTTCCTGAAGAAGCGCGAACTCAGCTTCAAACCGCGATAACGTGAGGGCATCGAATGCCCCGGAATTAGTGAGAACCTTTAGCGCAACCTCTTCCCCAGCTCGCTCATTATCTTTAACATGAAAAACTGCAGCAGCCCCACCCGAACCGAGCACTTTGATCAACTCAAACCGCTTCGCGAGAAGCGGTTGAGTCGTTATCATCCGCGACGCTTCGTTGGTCGTTTCAGCCACTCGCTTAATCCTTGATCGTTATTACCAACAAAAGAGATCTTCCGCCGCGCCGAATCTCTATCGACCCGCTCGGCTGTACCTTTAAAAGCGCCACATACTCGGGGAAAACGCGCGGATCTCGAATCACAAAACCGTGCGCTGACACTATAACATCAGCATTTTCAAGTCCTAGCAATTGATACACACTCTGGTTTTTTACCCCAAATATTCTGTACTCAGGTGTATTGTCTCCCTCATAACTTTGACCCTTCAGAATCGGTATCAAACGCACACCATCGGCAACTCCACTCTCCTGCAGTCGACGAACCAGCTCTTGACGGGTTATCACAATCTCTTTTCTTGCAATATCAGAAGGTAGGATGCGAGATTGAGGCTCAGGAGCATCTTTTTTTCCAAAAAATCCCAGCGAAGAACATCCCGTTAAAAACAGCGATATACTGAACGCCACTCCGACGACCGGTCTAATAATCCATTCTATTTTCATCAAACTATCCCTATGAGAAATTGGTGACTACTAAGCGGGCTCATCTCAATAGACTCGAGATGTCCAACGAGCATATGAAATAATTCTTCACTTGATTAACTTTTGATCTGAAGCGGACAAAGCACCGCCCGTTGCTCCGACGAGTAGTGCTGGCAGCGCAACCGCTCCGCCCTTACAATCGACTCGGCGTTCAGCAGAGTATCAGATAGATGATCATTCACCACTAGGTAGTTAATCACCTTTTCATTGCGGTGAAACAGCTCGAACTCACTCTCCGCCGTCTGGAGCCGAATTCGGAGATCTTCTTCCGAGCCTCCTCGCGCCCGAAGCCGCTCCGTTAACCTTTCAACGGAGGGAGGGACGAGGAATATTATAACTGCACTTTCGGGGTATCGGTCTTGAAAGAAAAACGCTCCGCGAATGTCGATATCGAACACTATATCGTGCCCTGCTACGCGAGCCTCCTCAAGAGTCTTTTTCAGGGTACCGTATAGATTACCGTGAGTTTCCTGCCACTCAACGAATTCACCTCGTCCAATTCGCGCCTCGAATTCGGATCGTGAAAAAAAGTGGTAGCTTATGCCATCAACCTCCCCTGGCCTTGGAGGACGAGAGGTCGCTGTTACACATTTTCTGAGTGTTTGATTAAAGCGGGAGATTAAATGCTCACGGACGGTAGTTTTTCCACTACCTGCTGGTCCAACGAGGATAAAAAAGAGGGGGGTTCCAGTCATATAAGATATCTCCTCCCTATACATATATTACTGGAAGATGTGGGCTTTTTTCTAAGTTTTTTCGCCATAACCCGATCTATGGGCTAAAAATAGCTTTAAAACGAGCTAAAAGATGACGCTAAGTCTTTTAGAGATTTCTCATTACTCAATATTTTGTACCTGCTCTCGAATCCGCTCCAGCTCGCCCTTTATCTCGATCACCAGTTGCTGTACTGATGCATCCTGAGCTTTTGAGCCGATCGTATTTATCTCGCGACCCAGCTCCTGAATAATAAAATCAAGTCGTCGACCGACCCGACCTCCATCGAGGTTCTTTTCCAATTCTTCAAGGTGTACGCGGAATCTCACCAACTCCTCTGTAATATCCGATCGCTCTGCGAGTATCGCGACTTCTTGAGCAATTCGCTCTTCGGAGAGCGAACTATCCTCAATCAGCCGAGATATTCGTTGCCGCATTCGGTCCCGAATTCGCTCAGAAACTGATTCCACTGTTTCGGCTATTTCAGAGTGATATCCCTTAAGACGCTCTCGCCTCTCCCGAAGATCGAGCGCAAGCCGTTCGCCTTCCACTTTTCGACTCGCGACAAAACCATCAACTGCTTCTCCAAGTGAATCGAGCACCAAAGAGCTCCACTCAGCTTCGTTGAAGCTCACAGGATCGGGGCTCAACAGAGAATCGTAACGACCAAGGATTTGAAGGAGTGCTTGTTGACGAATTTCATCACTACAAAAGGATAGACCAGTCTGCTCAAATGCTTGCTGATAGAGACGAAGCATCGACTCTAGTTTAGGTCCGTCAAGAGAAATGGCACCGCCCGCGCTTTTTTCATCAACCGCACTCACCACAACATCGACACGACCTCGCTCTACCGAGCCAGCAATCACCTCACGAATCGAACGCTCGAGAGAAAAGCTCACCGCCACCCCACGAATGTTGACCTCCAGAAACCGATGATTCACCCCTCTAAGTTCGACCTGGCAGCCTCTTCCCGCAATCAATCGACGAGCCTGTCCGTGACCCGTCATGCTCAACAAACTCATACTTACCTTCAAGATGCTACAAAATAGCTAATCGCTCTGGATGCTCGGCGAGAACTTGCCGCAACTTGGCGCGGAGCTGCTCTATGGTAATCGCAACTGTTCCTAATTCAGAAACCACGATTCCTGCAGCGATATTGGCTATCATCCCAGCCACAAGTGGTGTTGCTCCCGCTGCAATAAATGCCGTAAAAACAGCCGTCACACAATCACCAGCACCACTTACATCGAAAACTTGCTGGGCCTCTGTCGGAAGATGATACTCCTCTCCCTCATCTGGTCCCACGAGTACAAGACCCATTTCAGCAAGGGTAACCATCATCATCGACGACTGCCACTTATCGCGGAGTTTCCAGGCGGCTTCAAACGCTGACCGCCTATCGGTTATCGAGATCCCCGAGGCCGCTTCCGCCTCACGCCGGTTAGGCTTTGCGATACTAATGCCCCGGTACATCCCAAAATTTAGTTTATTGGGGTCGACTATCACGGGGACGCGACCATTTGTTACAGATACTGCCTCACTAGCTCTTTCAATAAGAGAGGGCGACACAGCTCCCTTGCCATAGTCAGATATTACGATTGCATCGCTCCCTGCGGCCTGGGCCTGCATCATCGCGGCTAACCCGCGCTGCATCGGCAATTCACGAGGAGCTGCATCCTCGCGGTCAATCCGGAGCATCTGGTACATACCAACCATGACCCGAGTTTTGAAGGTCGTTGGACGATTCCGCTCTATCAAAACCCCCTCGTGTCCAATCCCCGCCTCTTCGAGAAGTCGAACAACCGTACGCCCTTCTTCGTCATCACCAACCAATCCACAAAGCTCGCATTGAACCCCCAACCCTCTAAAGTTTCTCGCTGCGTTTGCGGCTCCCCCAACTCGATCCTCAATTCGCTTTACATCAACAACCGGCACCGGGGCCTCAGGGGAGAGCCGGTCTGAACGCCCCCAGACGTACCGATCGAGCATAATATCGCCCACGACGAGAATGCGAATATCGCGCAATCGCTCGACCAATTCGAAAATCCTCTCAGCATTTGTCAATCTATAGGGATTCATAATTTGTAACTATAGAGCGTTATAATAGGCACTATCGGAAAATATTCGGTGTTAACGAGTCGAGGCCGCCGCGACTACCTGCGCTACCATCTCTGATGGCGCGTGGAGCCGCATACATAGGTTGTTAAGGCCAGGACAGCTACGACGCCAGCACGGCGCGCACCCGATCGCTGGGATTATCGAGAACGTTTCACTCCCAAATGGCGAGACCCGTTTCGGATCGGTTGGTCCGAAGATAGTCACATAGGGGGTCCCCACTAAGGATGAGAGATGTCCCGGACCAGAATCAGGTCCAATCACCGCCGCACTTGAGGCGAGCACGCCCATAAGCTGACCAAGGTTTGTTGCGCCTGCAACATTGATGATTCGCGGTCCCGCCGCAGAGACCTCCGCTATTTCTTTTCCTAAGGCTGCCTGAGTTTTATCCCCTAACAATACAACCGAGAAATCTGTCTCCTTTAATATTCCCGATATCAGCTGTTGATACCCCTGCTTGGGGAGGTCTTTAGTAGGCCACGTTGAGCCCATTACTACCCCTACTCGGCGTCCGGGCAACCGCACAACTTCGTCTGGCAAGAGTGGAAGAAACTGCTCGCGGCGAAATCCCCCCGAATGATCTAGTCCCTCCTCAATCCCCAACGCCGTAAGAAACGCGCGATAAAGCTCCATTTTTGATTCTGAATCGGGGATGAAGCCACACTGCTCCGTATTAAATAGCCAATTGCCCTCTTTGGCATTTTTTCGATTCACCCCAACGCGACGAGGAGCACCCGTGGAAAATGAGAACAATCCACTCTTTAGATGACGCTGCAGATCAAGAACCAGATCAAAGCGGCTTTGCCGCAACCGCCATAAAAGTTCGGCGCCCTCCCACCAGCGACTTCGAACGAACTCATACACGGTGTCCACTCGCTCGTTGAGCCGAACAAAAGATGCGCTCTTAGTCTCAACTAGCCACGAGATATGGGCATTCGGAAAGCGCCGACGAAGTGGCGGGATTATCGTTGAACCTCTAGCGACATCTCCAAGCGCCCCTAGAAGTACTATCAAAATGTTTCGTGGTTCTCCGATAGCTGTCACATTCTGCTCCCTACCTGCATCAGAAATGTACGCATGATCAATGGCTCGCGATATCTCGTCGGCGAAGCGCGGAGCAGAGAACTTCCGTGAGCACCTCGGAGAGATTATGCTTAATAACTGCTCGCCGCCAACGTCTAAGATAACGTTCTGCAAGTCTACTACGCTCTCTTCCCGTGACGATTCGGGCTTTGTCAAAATCGACGATAGAGAGACGACCCTCCTCATCGACAACCACGTTCCCGGGATGAAAATCAATATGAAAGACCCCGTTCGCGATTAACTTTTCTACTAACGGAACAAGCTGTCGCGCCACCGTTTGAGCCCGCGCTTCATCAACTCGGCTAATATCTGCCAAGGTACGCGTATTCTCGATATGACGAGTAACAAGCCATGCTCGATACCATCGCCCTCCTCGCCAAGCAAAGGCAACCGGTTCCGGCGCCGGAATACCGAGAGCCCGAACCTTTTCCAATACCTCAAATTCTCGCTCCGATCGAACCTGACCCGCACGAAAGTGAACCGATGATCGCAGAAAACGGAGTGCCCCACCTCGACAATATTTCTTAATTACGACCGGACCAATACCCGAAAGATGAGCAAACCTTACAGCCGCACGTCCCGCCAACCCTTCTCTTGGCCCCTCCGCCTTATCGTGAAGGCACGCGAGCAGCTCCTGTTGAACGGGCTGAGGAAGCTCCAGATTTGCACCCAAATTAATTCGCCCCAGACTGTAACGGTGTCGAGAAGGCGCAGTTTTAGCAATTAGCAAAGCATCCTCCGAAGAGTGTTTACCCTGGCCCGTCCAAGATGGGGGTACAAAAAAAGTCGTTTTAATTAAATGTTGTTAATTAAAAAGGAGTGCTGAAATTAAGAGAGCGGACACAAAAAGAACTATAAGTGCAGCAGCAATCCATCGCCCCTCAATCGTATTTAAAAATGGCACCGGACGAGGAGGAGGTGGAGGAAGAAATGCTAGAGAGTCCTGAGCAAGAGGCCGCCCCTCGCCACCGGCACTAGTTCCGATAAACCGAGCCGCTAGCTCCGCACCATCCGTTCCAAGAAGTTCGTTCTCCCGATCGCCGCCTGAAGCCATATCTCCAAAACGGGGCCTCTGCACCCACGAACTGCCGTCGGACGTGGTCCGATCCGAAACATCCCATGCATCCTTGGATAACCGAGACCCGTTTTTCCCTTGATCCCCGCCCTGATGCGGCAACTGAACGAAAATCTGATAATCGCCGATTGCTATTTCATCTCGATCAAAAAGCTCGACCGGCAAAACTACCTCTTCACCGTTCTTCTTACCGACGAGCAATCCCGATTCTCCTTTGGCAAATAAGCAACCGTGACGAACATCAAAGACTAGTGATGCCCGAGACGATGCTGCTGAGGGGAGTGGGAGGTCTCCGCGCAATCCACCCACCGATCCCGCAACTCCCTCGTTTGGAACCGAGAATTCGCGAAGAAATTCCCCTTTTTCCAAGACCAACAAACGGGCCTCAACAACAAAAGGACCTACACGCCCATGTTCCTCGAGCCGCACTATCGCGTCCCCGACCTGAAGGATATCTCCCCCACGCACCGAATACCAATGGTCCGCTCTCAGCTGATTACCGTTAATCCAGCTTCCATTAGTGCTCCTGAGATCTTTAAAAAACCAAAAGTCAGCTTTTTTCGAGAGGATGCCATGCTCAAACGATATAGCGTCGCCTACAAGAGGAACGCGGGCATCAGAGCTTCTTCCAACTATAGCGTCGCCACCATCAATACGAGCGATAAGACCTGCGGTCCCTTGAGAGACATCAAAAATTGAGAGCTCGCCAAACATGTTCCCCAGGTGTTCGAAAGATTGAAAGCCAAAGTACCGCACAAATGATAACGCTTTACCGTGTGATGGGGCAAGGCACTGAACCGGTTCAGTATATGGACCGGTTTAATAAGGTAGTTAAATTTTCTCCACTTTGCTGACTTTGAGACCAGCAGTACGATCCCTCTATAACGACAGTGAGGGCAAAATGGAGACTGTTTTTCCGGTCTGGCAGCAACCCCACAGCGCAGCTATTCAGCTGCCTGGTGACGAATCAAACGGTCTTAACACCCCCGAGGCTAAGCGAAGGCTTCGTGAGTTTGGACCAAACGAATTTCCCCCTCCTCCGCGCCCTCGCCTCATTCTGCGCTTCATCAATCAGCTCACCCACTTCATGGCGCTCCTTCTCTGGATTGCGGGGGTGCTTGCGTGTGTTGCGGGCACTCCCCTGATTGGATTTGCAATCTGGTCGGTGGTGCTTATCAATGCTCTTTTTAGCTTCGCGCAGGAATATCGCGCTGAGCGAGCCTTAACGGTTTTAACAGAGCTGCTCCCTCTTAAGGCAAAGGTGTATCGAGATGGAGCGCTTGTCACAATCCCCGCTCGGGAGATTGTAGTAGGCGATCTTATTGAACTTGAAGCGGGCGATAAGATCCCAGCCGACGCGCGACTTATCGGGACTGAGGGACTCCTCGTTGAGATGTCAGCGATTACCGGAGAGTCTGTTCCAGTTGTTCGAGAGGCGCTCGCTCTTCCGGCTGAGGAGGGTGGGGACCCCGCTAATAATATTCCCAGACAACGTGTGGGCGACATCACGACGATAGTCCTCGCGGGCACAACTGTCCTCTCTGGTACCGCTCGAGCTATCGCCTACGCAACCGGGCCCCACACCGAGTTTGGCCACCTTGCCCGATTAGCGACCGCCGCTGAAAAAGCCCCAAATCGATTGGAGGTTGAAACAAGTCACATCGTACAGGTGATAACGATCCTCGCGTGCTCAATGGGAGCAGCCGTATTTCTCGTCGCCTATGGAGTCATGGGGCTTCATCCACTCGACAGTCTCTTACTCGGAATCGGTATCCTTGTTGCAAATGTGCCGGAGGGATTACTTCCAACTGTGAGTGTCGCTCTCGCACTCGGGGTGCAACGAATGGCTCGCTGCAACGCCCTCGTCCGAAAATTGTCCGCTATCGAGGGACTCAGCGCCGTCTCGGTACTTTGCACCGACAAAACCGGCACACTCACACTCAATAGTATGACTGTGCAGAAAGTATGGACCGTTGATGGCGCAGAGGAGAGGCTCGTTTGCGGAGACCAAACCGAGCACTCGTACCCTCCTCTTTCTCTCTCAGCCCGAACAGTTCTCACCGCATCAGCGCTCTGTTGTCACCATCGGATTGGCTCCGGAGATAAAGCTTCAGCGCTAATATCTGAAGCTTTAGGGGGATCTTCCGCGACGACCGATCCAACCGAAACTGCCATCAGAGAGGCTGCCTTACAAAGAGGATTATCTCCTCAGGAATATTCCGCCAACTTTTCCATCATTCAAGAGATTTCTTTCGATTCGCACCGTCGAGTTATGAGTGTCATCATTGATCACAGCGGAGAAAATATCGATGAATCCCCCCTCACTCGAATCTCCAAAAGCCGCTCGATCCTAATCACAAAAGGAGCACCCGATGCCCTACTTCATCGCTCCACCAATCTCTTTTCAAATGGCTCAGTGATACCGATATCAGCAGAGCTACGAGGTGAGCTTCAATCACGATACAACACGATCGCTCGGGAGGGATTTCGGGTGCTCGCAGTAGCGCTCCGTTCGATTGAGCCAGCGGCAGCGATTACACCAGCGACCACATCACGTGATGATCTTGAGCGAGATCTAATCCTTCTTGGTTTTATAGCCCTTTTTGACCCAATCCGACCCGAAGTCCCCGCCGCCATCGCAAAGTGTCGCACCGCAGGAATATCGGTTTGTATGATCACAGGTGACCACGGCGCAACAGCTCGTGCAATCGGGGAGATGATCGGACTTCACGGCATTGAGAGTAGACCAATTACCGGCGACGAGGTCGCTTCGATGACCGATAGTCAGCTCCGAAATGTTCTGCATACCGGACGGACTGCTATCTTTGCTCGAATGGATCCTGAACAAAAACTTCGTCTTGTAAGAGCGTTCCGCGATCTCGGACATGTAGTCGCCGTAACGGGAGATGGCGTCAACGATGCGCCCGCCCTGAAAGCGGCGCATGTCGGTTTTGCGATGGGTCAACGGGGAACTGATGTTGCTCGTGAGGTCGCAGATGTCGTTCTTCTTGATGACAATTTTGCTACGATCGTATCGGCAATCGAACAGGGTCGTGCAACATTCGACAATATTCGGCGTTTTTTGACCTACATCCTTGCATCAAATATACCCGAGCTTGTTCCTTTCGTCTGCATGGCCGCACTCGGCATCCCTCCGGCCCTCACGATTATTCAGATCCTACTCGTTGATCTTGGCACTGATTTAGCGCCAGCTGTTGCGCTGGGTATGGAGAGACCAGCTAACGATACAATGCAGCGTCCGCCGATTGCTCCCGACGAGCGTCTCTTAAACTGGCCGCTTGTCGGCAGAGCGTACGGTCTACTCGGTGTTGTCGAATCGGTCGCCGCGATGGGTGCTTTTTTTCTAGTTTGGTTTTCGGCCGGTTTTTCTCTCGAAGAGATGCGTGCAGCAACCCCAAACATCATCCGAGGAACAGCATCACCCGAGATAGCCTCTCTCTACGCAACAGCAACCGCTGCAACCTTTCTCACCATTATCGGCTGTCAAATGGGCAATGTATTTGCATGTCGCTCAGACAGTCTCGCTACCTGGCACCAATATCCTCCAACGAACTGGCTTCTTTGGGGGGGGCTCGGGATGGAGGCTCTCATCCTCCTCCTTATCGGCTATTCTCCCGTAGGCTTCCAACTATTCAAAAACGCCCCTCTTTCATCTACGGTCTGGCTTTGGCTGCTGGCATCGCCGATAGTTTTGATCTTAATTGATGGGGTTTGGAAGTGGTGGAGAGGCAAGATTAGGGGAAAATAGCTCACCATAGGCAGAAGTATCGCAATCGGGTACCCTTGCGTATCTGCCAATCTTCAGGCGAGCGAAGGGAAATTACAGAGCATGACATTCTTCACACCCCCACCCAAACCAATCCACCTAATCCTCAACCACGACCTTCGTTGGGCGCTCCAGAGTGGGTTTCCATGGATATATGCCCCTGCAGTAACTATTCCCCCTCACGCAAGGACGGGGGATTTTGCGCTCCTTAAAGATGGCAAAGGAAATATCCTCGCGAAAGGATTTTGCGACCCTCAATCTCACCTCGCATTTCGAGTTTTAAGTGTTGAAAAGCCCCCATTCAATGATGATGTCATCATAGCTCGTCTTCGGCGCGCAGAGGATCTTAGACGAGCGATTATCCCTTCTGACACCACCGCATTCCGACTAATCAATGGCGAAGGAGACTATCTGCCAGGGCTAGTTATCGATCAATACGGTTCTACCGCAGTGATAAAAACTGATGGTGCAGGTCCAGATGCCTTTTGGAATGCGGAAGCGATCGCTTCTTGGCTTACCAAGAACCGCTCGATCGATACTGTCTATCTCCGCAACCGAGAGTCCGATAAAAAAGAACCCGCTCGCCTACTCGTCGGATCCCCAACCTCACCTGAGGTCACCATTCTCGAACGAGGACATAAATTTATAGTTAATGTGGTCACCGGCCAAAAAACGGGATTTTTCATTGATCAGCGAGAAAATAGAGCGATGGTCGGCCAACTTTCAACTGGTCGGCGAGTTCTTAACCTCTTTGGCTATACCGGCGGATTCTCAATTTACGCAGGTCGCTCCAGTGCACACTCGGTCGACACGGTCGATATAGCTGCGCCCGCCATCGCTCTTGCAGAGCGAAATTGGAAGCTCAATGATCTTCCTCCAGCTCTTCACAACGGCCACGTAGCCGATGTATTTGATTTTCTCGCAAACGCAAAAGAAGCCCGTCAACAGTGGGATCTTATCATCGTCGATCCCCCGTCGTTTGTTCATCAATCAGCACAGGTCGAAGCAGCCCTTGCTGCCTATGAACGACTATTTACCGCAGCCGCTCTCGTCGCTTCCCCCCACGCCATAATCGCTTTTGCCTCCTGCTCGAGCAAAATCACAATTCCTGCCTTCGAATCCACAATTCGCCGTTCTATATCCCTCGCGCGCCGCCGCGCCCGAACTCTCGCAATAAACACACAACCACCCGACCACCCCTATCCCTTGGCGTGTGAAGACCTGCAGTATTTGCGGTTTGTGGTGGTTGAGGTGGAGTGAGGAGAGGGACCGCAAATAAAATAACAACTACACCAAGAAACGGGATTACTGAGCTTTTATTTCGGAAAAAACGTGTCTCTGTTATTATAGAGTGTAACGGCTTTCAGTTTACTCGATATAACAACCGAAATATCGACCTAATTTCCCTCAATATTTATCAGCTCGACTCTCGTAAAAAAACGCTGCAAAATCGAACCTTATAGTCCCTCTATTTTAGGTAAATTTCTCCTTTAAATTGGCAAACTGGAGCCATTTACACTTCTTAAACCGATGAAACACCCCCTCACTCTCTTTTTTACCGCCAGCCTCATCTTCACCCTTGCTCTGTTTATTACGCCATGGGGGCGGCCGCCTCTTTTTGAGGTTGAGGAAGGGGTATCGAAGGTTAGAGATTTTATCATGGTTTTCTCCACTGTTGTAGCGTATTGGTGGCACGGCGCTCCGGGAATCGCGAGTCGAGAGGCAATAGCGTTAGCGTTCGAGCAGGTTGTGGGAATGGAGGTATCGCAAGGTGCGACTGTTATGCCGAACGCTTTTTCGCCGACGGTTCTCCTTATCTGGGCACCTCTTCTTATTCCGGTTCGTATCTCGATGAGTCTTGCGTTCTCAACTTGGCTTGGGATATCGCTCGGAGCGATACTTACCCTTTTGCAAAGAATTTGGATGCAGATTCGCTCTGCCGGTCCCCTTTCCCGTGATTGTTTATTATTTGGAACATTCGGGACTATCTTTTCGCACGCCGGACTTACCTGTTTACATCTTGGTCAGGCAAGTATTTTCGCACTCGCGGTTAGCGGATGGATATTACAGCGGCTTATTGGAGGAAAACAAAATAAAATAGATCCACTAATCGATGGAGTTCTTCTTTTTACCCTCTCCCTTAAATTACACTACTTTGCGATCGGCGCTGCGCTTCTTTTCATGGAACGACGGTGGCGAGCACTTTCGATTGGCATAATATTATCCGTTGGCGGAGCGATACTCGTTGATCCCTTTGGACATAACAGAGTTATTCTCGATTTCATCGCAACCCTTCGCCGCTATTCATCAGGCCAGATCGGTTCAGATGGTTTTTTATGGGATGGTTTTGGATCAGACACCCCCACCTGGCTTACAATTTCAGCCCACCACTTAGATGACAAGGTACGGTTTCTGATCAACTCAGCTGCAGTAGGAATTGGAGGTTTTCTCTACGCGCTGCTATTTTGGAGGGGCTCAAAGATGGCACCCCGTGCGCGACTTGTGGCGACTGCTTCTCTGGTGTGTGGCGTTTATCTCTGTTTTTCGCCGTACGTTGGTTTTTATGATCAGATATTAATATCTCTGCCCCTCACTGCAGCGATCAATCCAAATATTCGATACAGCCGATGGATGCCTTTTGCAATCTTTGGCATTCTTGAAGTGGCCCTCTTGAAGATGGAACCGATGGTGATCGGTTTTGTGATGAAGGTGGGAGTGTTAGGATTTTTGGGGGTATGGGCGATGGTAGCCTCAGCACACCGTAACAGCACAAAAGGATGTCTCCCATGCTTTGGGAGCACCACCTCTCTATGACACATACTTCAACCCATTCACGACTCTCAATCGCGCTTCCATTAGCTATTGCTCTTCTCTTTATTAGCCTTTTTCTCGGCGTCGGGTGGTTGCCGTGGGACGATGGAATGCTTGGCCAAACAGCCCTCCGAGTTTTGCAGGGAGAGATTCCCCATCGAGATTTTGTTGATCCCTACACAGGATTACTCACTCTCGGTAACGCTGCCATTTTTCGGGTCTTTGGGGTTGATCTAATTTACCTTCGATGGCCGCTCTTTGCTGCGTGCGTCGTTTTTACGTTTTGTCTCTATCGACTATTCTTACTCTTCCTCTCTCCACCTTCGGCAGCCTGGGCAACAGCAGGCTCCCTAATGGCCACAGTTCCTAACTATTTCGTCGCACTTCCCTCTTGGTATCTTCTCTTTACCTCTGGAGCTGCTTTTTTTCTTATCGTGCGGTGGATACAAACAGACCGAGCGTTCCTATTATTTGGTGCTGGCGTCCTTCTGGGTATAGCAACAGAGATAAAGATAAACGCCCTTTTTTTTACCTATGGAGCGGTACTTTCGGTATTGTTTGCAACATCACTAAGATTGCAACCAGCAGAAAGACATGATCCTTCAAATCCAACCAAATCGCTCTCTTTTTGGGGACTTTGTTTAGCTTCGATTGCCGGAATTGCAGGAATCGGATTACTTATTTCGCCCAGATTATCACTAGGTACTATTTACTTATTTTTTCTCCCCGTTATCTCAGTGTGCGGATCTTCGCTCTTTTGGTGGTACCGACACGGCGCACCCTCCATACGTATATTGTCCAAGAAGGTGCTTCCCCTACTGCTTGGTTTTGTACTCGTGTGGGTCCCTTTTTTGCTCTATTTTGCGATATATGGGGATATTCGGCTTTGGTGGAACGGGGTATTCGTATCACCCCAGGCTCGACTTTCGATCGCTGCTATTTCTCCACCCGATCTTATCCTCATCTTTCTACCACTTATTTTTTTCATCCGAAGATTTTCGCGTCGTGATATCAAGATAATCTCGGTTATTCTCGGGATAGCGATGATTGCACTCGTGGGCATCGAACCGAGATGGGGAGAAGAACGAATCTTGCCCTATCCAAAAATCTTGTGGCCTCTAATGCTCGGGATAATTCCGTGGATTATAGCTCGGGCTTGCTGGATTATCCTTGACCTCATAAATCAATCTAATCGACAACCCCACGAACGGGCATACCTCTTTGCAATTTGTTGCTGGGCAGCGTTTTGGAATCTAAATCAATACCCTTACACCGGTTCTGGCTACCTTCTGTACTCAGTAATCCCGATACTTGTCACGATAGCGGCGATTGCTAGAGATACCTTATGGGGCACCCGTCCTATCGCAATAATTCAGTGGGGCTCGGCGACGGTCGCTATGATGCTTGCGGTGCTTCCGCGTATAACGCCTGTTCTGCCTCTTAGCGAACCCGGCAGAGACCTTCACATTCCCCTTGCAATGAAGGGTGCTTCGATTTTAGTATCGAGGGAAGATTTTCATCGATACCACTGGCTCATTCCCGAGGTACAGAAAAGAGCAGGCGACGGTGCGGTAGTGGCGTTTCCCGAGCAGCCTCACATATATTTTCTTGCTGAAAAAAGGAATATTACTCCTATTTTGTACGAGCTACTCGGTTCACCGGGAGGTGGCGAGGCCGACCTCATAACGCCGATTAAAGACAATCAGGTGCGAGCCGTGGTAACGTGGATTGCAACTCTCGAGGATCCAGGAGCAGCGTATTTAGACGCAATTCTCCGGGAACGATTTCCTCACCGCGAAACAGGATATGGAATGGTGATATTATGGCGTTGAGGTGGCTTAGTGAGCAGCTTCTGGAGAATCCAGTTCCGTATGCGTTGTGGCAGTATCCTTTTGTAAAGCAAAAAGTTGCCCCTTTCCTCGCAAGAAAATTAATTACTCCGACATCTCGAGTTCTAGATGTTGGCTGCGGACCAGGCACAAACGTGCCACTTTTCAAGGATTGTGACTACATCGGACTCGATTTTAACCAACGATATATTGACTATGTTGGTAAAAAATATGCGAAACGTTTTATCTGTGCCGATGCAATAACATTTGACTATGAGCCACTAGGCCAATTTGATCTCATATTCATGAATAGCCTTATGCACCATCTTCCAACTGATGGGTGCCGCACTCTCCTCTCGAAGCTTTACGAGCGAATTGCGCCAAATGGCACTCTCGTAGTGCTCGATCTGATTCTCGACAATACATGTCGCATCGCCCATTTCCTTGCAAAAGCCGATCGTGGTGAGTTTCCGCGCCCCGAGCAAGAGTGGCGAGCGCTCCTCGACGAAACAATTCATCCACAACTATTTCAGCGATACGATGTCGGAATCGGGCCACTTCCACTGTGGCGATTATTCATGGCTGAGGCGAAACGGTGAGTAGCGAGATAGTGAGTAGCGAAACGGTCAGTGCACGACTCTCGATTGCGGTCCCGCTTTTTAACGAGGAAGCTGGTGTGTCCGAGCTGATTAATCGCCTTCGCGCGGTTCTCGACGGGCTTGAAGGAACAGGCCACGAGGTAATTCTCGTTGATGATGGAAGCTCTGATAATACCAAACAATCGGTCCATCAATTAATAAAGGGCGATAGTCGATTCTGCTTGCTTGCCCTCTCCCGCAACTTTGGCCATCAGGCCGCGGTTACAGCAGCACTCGACCATTGCGAAGGGGACTACATCGCAGTGATTGATGGAGATCTTCAAGATCCTCCCGAGGCCATTCCACTTCTTTTTGCGGAGGCTAAAAACGGTTTTGATGTTGTATTTGTCCAGCGACAGGACCGAAAAGAATCACCTCTTTTGCGGCTCTGTTACGCAACCTTTTATCGGCTCCTTCGCTCTCTTTCTGATACCGAAATCCCTCTCGATGCGGGAGATTTCTCGATAATGACCCGGCGAGTCGTTGAACAGCTTCGCGCCAATCGTGAACACCGCCGATTTATAAGGGGGCTTCGCGCCTGGATTGGTTTTCGTCAAAAAGGAATCGCCCTTCCTCGCGACGCTCGAAAACACGGCGAGAGCAAATACTCTTGGTATAAATTGATAAAACTCGCAGCTGATGGAGTGTTTTCATTTTCAACGACACCAATTCGAGCTGCAACGGTGGTTGGGGTTTTGGCAACGGTATCGTCGAGTTTGTTCGTAATTTATGCAATTCTAGAGCGCATTTTCCTCGGATCTTCCCCGAAAGGTTTTACCGCCATAGTGGTTCTTATCTCTTTTTTCTTCGGCCTACAGGTAATTATCCTCGGCATAATCGGCGAGTATATTGGACGAATATATGAGGAAGTTAAGGGACGACCACTCTATATAGTTGATGATCTGCGCCGAGGATAGTTTATAAGCTCAAGCTTTTTTTGGGAGCAGTATGTTTCCAAAAAATATTAATCACTTTCACCCTCCCGCTTATTCTCACTCGTTCGTATACTGCCCCTACAATCAGGTCTTTTCCTCTGGATAAAAGCCATCTGCCGGTCGCCATCAACCGCGCATGAATACATCTGTGAGGCAGCCATGAATACCACATCCGAGCGAAACTCCACTTTTATCTCCTCTATTCTCCGAGAAACGCCGCGACTGACCGATGAGCGGGTTATTGGAGCTATGGCCTCGGTGGATCGAGCGTTATTTGTACCACCATCGTTCCGTTCGCGGGCGTATGATACTGCGGTGATTTCTCTTGATGGATACACCCTTTCAGAGCCTGGATTAGTGGGCTTGATGATTCAATCGCTAGATCTTAGGCCAAATGATGTCGTTCTTGATATCGGAAGCGGAAGTGGATACCACGCCGCAGTTATGTCCCGTCTCTGTCGTACCGTATATGGTGTAGAGGTGTTGCCCCATGCGGTTGAGCGCTCGAGAGCTGCGCTGAGAGCTGCACAGTGCGACAATGTATATGTCCGCTGTGGTGACGGGTGGGACGGATGGGGCGAGTACGCTCCATATGATGCAATAAATGTTGCGTGTGCGGCGGAGCGACTTGCTCCATCCCTTCTCAGACAGATGAAGAGCGGTGCTCGGATGATAATTCCGCTCAGTGACGAGGAAGATAGCACTGCGAGTGATTGGCAGCAGCTCGCCCTTATCACAAAGCGCGCACACGAACCGCTCGATCCAAACGGGCTCCCCCCCTTCACTCGCCAAAACCTCTCCTCTGTTCGATTTGTGCCCATGGTGCATGGGCATCATTGAGGGTAAAGCAAAAAGCAATTCCGTTTTTTTTCTCACGCTCGCGCAAAGGAAGTGAAGAGTCTCCTCTCCTCCCCCTGCGCTGCCACTACATTTTGCTATGCTCGTGCTTAGTTGGCACTCACGATTAACTGCGGAAGCACTTGCAATCTATGCCGCACGGATTGAAACCTTGCGAACTCCTTTTTCTGCACCCGGTTTTTTCGGGAGCACAATCCGCAACACGCCGTGACGAAGAGTACAATCAATCGCCTCCTGATTAATCGCATATGCAAGGGGTATAACACGCTCGAATCGCCCATAGGCTGTTTCGTGGTAAGTCACCTCCCCTTCGACCTTCTCCTCTTCATAACGTTTTTCCCCTTTGATGGTGAGGTAATCATCACCAAGTGAGATATCGATCTCTTTCTCTGACATCCCGGGCAATTCACACCGAACAATCAGCTCCTTATCGCTCTCTTTGAGATCGATTCGAGGAGAGTAACGAGTACGACCCTCCGTTAATGCCGAAGGCAGATCGGTCGAAAATCCCGGCATAAAACCCTCAAATAGATGATTTATCTCTGATTGCAATCGGGTAACTGGATCTAACCGCATCAGCCCCTTTGATTCCTCTCTCCACGGTACCAAATCACGAAGCCTCATAATGCCTCCTGTACGATGTAGGTTGGTTAAACGACCGGAATACAGCTCCATCGAGTACCACTACAACTGTGCGGAACAATTCTTTTCGAGAAGCTGCTTCCACCCTCTAAGTAGTCAGTATGAATAAATGGGTCAATAGAGAAAAAACCGCTAAAAAATGGCCATTTTTGGAACAGGAGATGGACTGATCAAACTCTTTATTCCGACCCAGCCACTACCCGTTTTTTACCCAATGATTTTAATAAACAATTCGCCCAAAAATCATATAATTCCTATCCGAGATCTACCTTCAGCCCTATTCCTCCTGATTGTTTCGTTTCTCATATTTCGGTACGATGTCCCCATGAGAATTCCGTTACCCTCCATTCCTCTTGGATCGATTGCTGGCACCTCGATTGGTCTTAACCTCTCGGTTGTATTCCTAGTGCTTGTTATAGCGGGAGAATCGAATTTCTCGGGCCAGCAGACCCTTCTCTTTGGACTTGCCGTTGTTGCATCGCTGATTATTCATCTCCTCTTGCACCTTGCCGTGGGGAGATTAACCGGTATCCCTGATTTCTCCCGCGAAGTTATTCTGATGCCGTTTGGTGAAATGGGGCTTTCAAGAGGGAAAGTGCTTCCTCCGGTATCCTCCTCAAAAATAAGAGCGGTCGCGTATCAACTAATGCCTAGCTTTGTGCACCTTATCGCCGCATCACTCCTCTATACACTCTTCATCGGTTCAAAGTCCCGCCCCGCTCTTCCGTTTGCGCAAGACCCGATAATGCACCTTTTTGTCATACAGGCTGCTCTCGGACTTCTTAATCTCCTTCCGCTCGAGCCACTCGACATGGGGCGCGTATTTCGTCAGTGGATGCCCCAAAAATCGGGGACGGTTTCGCTGTCATCGTTGGGCTTAATCCGCTCAGGACAGCTCATCACGATGGGCGTTGCTCTTTTTTGTCTATGGTGGGGACCCTTTTCTCTTTTTCTCGTGTGTCTCATGGTCCTTGCTGCCTCGATACACATCGCGATGGAGGAAACAGCGCTTCTTGCAGCGTCAGGTTTGCAGGCAAAAGAGGTTATGCGTCCAGCGAATAGAGTGGACTTTTTTACTCATGGAGTTACCGTAACCTCTGCTCTTCGGACGGCTCGATCATCATTTCAGGACGTTTTCCCGGTCGTTCTGCAGGGCCGCGTAGTTGGCCTTGTCGATCGCCGTACTCTTCTTGCTGCGGCGGCTCGGTCCGATCACGAGGAGCAGTACGTAACTGAAATAGCATCCCCTCCAGCACATGTGGTAAATCCGGATACGCCAGTTTCAGATGTACTTGCAGTCGGTTCAACAGAGGGTGCTGCGGTTGTGGTTGCCTCTGACAACAATTTTGAGGGAATTATTCTGCCGGGTAGCCTAAGCGATGTGCTTATCGTTGGCGCCCTCCATAAAGAGGAGCCCCCCGATGACGAGTCCCCACTCACACCGTTTGATGGTTAATCGGAAAGGGGGTAAACCTCCAGAGCCATTTTCTTCACAACCATCTTCGTTAAACTATCGTCATATCCGCACCGCCAAGGAGCCGCTATGATAAAATTTATTCTCTCATGCGCGATAGGGCTCGGCGGGCAGCTCGGCATCCTTGCGTATTATTTGCCGCTCAAAGAACGTGCTATTGCCCAACGGCAGCTTGCACGTTTTCTCCCCAACGCACGGACGGAAACGATAAAACGGATGTATGATCATTTGGGAAGGTCGTTCGCTGAGGCTGTGCTCAGTCAACCACTCCTCAAGCACGCATCGGTTGTTTGTGATGACTGGCATATAGTGGAGAGACTCCGCGCCGCTGGCTCAGGAATTGTTGCGCTAACTGGACATCTCGGCAATTGGGACCTTTTCGCTGCATATACTCGCACCAAAGGGGTGCCCCTTCACGCGATTGGCCGCGAGACTAAAAGCCCTTTCCTTCAACAGCTCGTCAAGCGGCTCCGTGACAACTCGGGCGTTACAATGTTGTGGCGAACTGGTGTCGCGGGGGGTAGAGAGATCGCTCGTATCCTCTCAAAGGGCGGGGTTATCGCGGCGCTCATCGATCAAGATACGACGGTGCGCAGTGCATGGGTTCCTTTTTTTGGCCATCCTGCAAAGACCCCGACGACCCTTGCTGAGATAGCTCTCCGAAATGATGCTGCACTTGTTTCAAGCTTCCTTGTTCGCACAGGTCCTCTTGCGTATCGGGTAAGTATTCGCGAAATTACCGATAGGACTTCGATCCAGCGAGTCCTTGAGCAGTATCACGCCCATCTTGAGGAGCTCGTTCGGCAGTATCCCGAGCAGTGGGTATGGATTCACAAACGATGGCGTTCCCCGAACGAGTCAAAAGCGATGTCTTCGAGAGAGTATCTTGCGTGGCTTTCTGAGCGAGGTGATTGTGAGCGAGGTGATTCTGAGCGGGCATCTCCTGCCGATTAGCCAACGTTTTTGCTTTTTGTATCTGATAAAACCTTTCTTATCAAACATTTTCCGTTATGGTTCTTATTCTACCGACAAAGGGTATAAAGATATTCCACCGACAAAGTAGTATCATCAGCATCGCGACAACGCTACTGATGCCCATAATTCTGTTCGGATGTAGCTACGGACGTGGATCGCTTAATCTGAGTGAAGCAGAAGAGCAGCTTCGTCTTAAAAACTACGACCAGGCGATCGCAAGTTACAGAGCACATATCGAGCGCCGTTTGGCGGTAAAAGATAGGCCGTCGTGGGAGAACCCACATTTTTACCTCATGCTAATTGTTGATATTGAACTGGCGCGCAACAACATTGAGGGAGCTGAAAAAGCCCTGACAGAGGCACAGGAAAAGGGAGTTGATGCAACTCTTATTGCGGATCGGTGGCGTTCATTTGCGAACTGGTTTGAGCAGCGTGGCCGCCCGCGCGAGGCGCTCCATCTCCTCCAAACGCACCGAGAGCTCGATCCACTCCTCTTTGATTCTGCGCTCGACAGACTTGCTAAGAAGATAGTAACGCTCGAAGAGCAGGCACCTCCCGAGCTTCCAGCTCCAAAAGCCCCCAAGGGTATGGAGTCTTTTTAGCACTCTCCCCGAAAGCAGCTAAAAGAGTCCGGTATTTTTTCACCGAGGTTAATATCATGACGCTCCGAGAAGAGTTACTCGAAAAAACGCAACGCGCGCTCGATGGTGGTGGTGCTGAGCGGGTGGCAAAACAACACTCGGCGGGAAAGCTTACCGCGCGTGAGCGAATTTTACTGCTCGTCGATCCAGGCTCATTTGTCGAATTCGATCAGCTCGCTTCGAATCAATCATCGCATGGAGGGGAATCATTTTTTGGTGATGGTGTAATTACCGGTCGTGGATTAATTGACGGAAGACAGGTATTCCTCTTTGCACAGGATTTCACCGTTTTCGGTGGGTCGCTCGCGACAATGCACGCCAAAAAAATCTGCAAAGTCATGGATCTTGCCGTGCAAACGGGATGCCCAATTATCGGCCTTAACGATTCGGGAGGAGCCCGCATTCAGGAGGGAGTTGAGAGCCTAGCAGGGTACGCAGATATCTTCCTGAGAAACACTCTCGCATCGGGAGTTGTACCACAGCTCTCGCTTATAATGGGCCCATGCGCGGGAGGAGCTGTGTATTCACCGGCTATCACCGACTTTGTGTTGATGGTTGAAAGCCACAGCTACATGTTTATCACCGGTCCCGAAGTTATCAAAGCAGTAACCAAGGAGGAGGTAACAAAGGAGCATCTCGGCGGTGCTTATCCTCACAGCGCAATCAGCGGTATAGCCCATCTTTCAGCACCTAGTGATGAAGATGTTATCGCCTACACTCGGGAGCTTCTCTCCTTTATCCCCCAAAACAACACCGATGGTGTAATCCGCAAACCAACGGGCGATCTCGTTGATAGGGAATCTCAGCTCCTAGCATCAATTATTCCTGAGAATCCCCACAAACCGTACGACATGAAGGGCATCATCAAAGAGATCGCGGATGATAACTATTTTTTTGAGACCCAACCTCTCTTTGCGCAAAATATTATTACTGGATTTATTCGGCTCGATGGCTGGCCAGTTGGAGTAGTAGCAAATCAGCCATCCGTTCTTGCTGGCTGTCTTGATTGTGATGCGAGTGTAAAAGCTGCCCGTTTTGTCCGCTTTTGTGATGCATTTGGCATACCGCTTTTGACTCTTGTTGATGTTCCCGGCTTCTTGCCCGGAGTTGATCAGGAGCACCGCGGAATTATCCGCCACGGCGCAAAACTTTTGTACGCCTACGCAGAGGCAACCGTTCCAAAGGTCACCGTCATTACCAGAAAGGCTTACGGTGGTGCGTACGATGTGATGAGTTCAAAACATCTTCGGGGTGATATTAATCTCGCCTACCCAACCGCAGAGGTCGCAGTGATGGGCCCAGAAGGAGCGGTAAATATCCTTCACAAGCGAGAGCTTGATGAGGTGACCGATCCTGCCGAATTTACAAAAAAGAGAGATGAGCTCGTTGCCTCATATCGGCGTGAATTTGCAAATCCGTGGCAGGTCGCAGCACTCGGATTTATCGATGCAGTAATACTTCCCGAAAATACTCGACAGCGGGTAATAGAAGGTTTTTCAATGACTCGTGGAAAGAGACTTAGTAATCCGCCCAAACGTCATGGAAATATTCCGTTGTGAGGAGAGTTCTAAAGCCAGCGCTTTATATTTTTTTGCAAAGACTTAAAACTTGAAGAGGTTGCATGGACTCATCAATTACCCCGAAGGTGGAACCTCTCTTTACTCGAGCAGTTCCACCTTCTGTCTCGTTCAGCGACGATGATATTCCATCGGTGATGATAGAATGCGATGACTCAACACTCTCTATAGATGAGATTGCGCTTATCGGTGTTACTCTTGCATTAACGACCTCCGATTCTCTCGATGAATCGAAGAGGGATAATCGCTCTGGTTGGGCAAACGCATCAGCCATCGCCGCTCTGCGGGGCCGATTTTAATAGGCTGAGGTGACAAAGAGGCGAGGAAAAACAGCTCGGAGGTCTCGGTGAAACATAGCTACTCTATTAAACTTGGAAAAAAAACCGTTCGAGCGACTCTCCTTGAACGAACGGGTCCGCGCATTACCTTCGAGGTCAACGGTGAGCGTTATACCGTTGAGGTTAATCCTGAGCTGCCTCACGAGGGCGCAAAGGTTCTATCAACTGCAGCAACATCAACTGTCGCACCCGCTCCAGCTCCTCAACGCTCTGTTCAACAACCCTTTTCTCCTGACCGTATCTTGACTCCCCTCCCCGGTTTAGTCGCTTCTATTCTGGTTACTCTCGGCCAAAACGTTGAGGTTGGAGCTCCTTTGGCGGTAATTGAGGCGATGAAGATGGAAAATACAGTTCCTGCGCCGAAATCTGGTATAATTAAGGAGGTATTCGTAGCAGTCGGCCAAGAGCTCTCCCTTGGTGATGCGTTAGTTCGAATCGAATGATAAAGGGGATCGCCGATGAGTGTGGGCCGGATGAACGACTCACTGAATAAAGATATGATTAACAAAAATCCGAGCCATAACCCTGGTGACGGAGAAGATCGCGGCTATTCTAATTTCCATGAAGCCGCGTGCGAACGGGGAGAACGAAGCTATATCGACCCGACTACCGGCTATACCGTCTTTACAAAACTATATCATCTCGATCGCGGCTCGTGCTGCGGAAACGGATGCCGCCACTGCCCTTGGAGGGAGGTTTCATAACACTCAAGATGCCTACTCGCCTCTCCACCTAATTGTCTCTCCACTTTTTATCTTGTTCACCTTTTATTTTGTTCTCTCTGCAACAGTCTTTGCTGCAATCGAACGAACGTAGAGGGGGGCGACCGTTTCGATAGGTCGGTGAGGATACAGCTCGGCTGAGCGGCTTGTTCGGCTCAAAAGACAAGCCATCGCTCCTACTCGCGATGAGACTGGAACTATTTCTTTATCGCTGATGAGTGGAAACGAGCATTGTAACTCCGCAAGAAGAGCAGCTATCCCATCACGATCTTTTGTTGGCGGCAAAGTCTCATTTCCTTCGCCTTCATTACAGCAGCCGAGAAGCTCACAAGTTCCAACAACAAATGGAGATAGCTGTCCTGAGCTGAAAAGCTCTGGTGATTGCTCACTCCAATCACGAAGTGCCTTTCCTATCTCTTGTGGCGAGCGAATAACTGGCTCCGCGTCTCCGAGCAGCAATCCGTCGCGCCATAGGAAACATTTGGAGAAATACTCTCCCCTTCGCGCATCCCCGATCACAACTCCCCACCCTGCGGGAACAGCAGCCGCGTAGGCATCAAGCGACGGCACTTCGATGAGCGGACAACCCCAAACACTCGCCAACCCCACAACAAAGCTATACCCGATACGAAGACCGGTGAAAGATCCGGGGCCTTGCGCAATAATTATTCCGGCGATTCCAGACGGAGCGTTGATTCCAACCATCTCGGCTAATCCGTCCTGCAGATCTTCAACGGTCGAGCCAGATGCTGCTCCCTTCCACCCCGCAATCAGAGTATTGGAGCTAGGATCCCCGATGCCGAGCTCAAGAGGCCCATCCGCCGAGTCAAGGAAAAGATATCTATCTTTCTGTCGCTGAAAGCTATCGCCACCCATTAATGGAACCCAAGGACTCTTCCGATATCGTTTGTCAAAGCCAACACCATTAGGCTCAAAAGCAGTAACCCCCCGACAGACGTCATTCGCTGATAAGCAATCACCGAGATCGCCGATCCCTTAATCGCCTCATAGGTAAAAATGAGTAAATGACCACCATCTAGTATCGGAATAGGAAGAAGATTGAGGACGGCGAGTGTTACGTTGATGAATATCATAAAACCGAGAAGAGAGCCTCCACCCCGCTTCGCTGAGCGTGATGCCTCCTGAAACATCTGAATAGGACCACCCACATGTTTGCGCGATAATTTCCCAGAGACGAGTCCCCAAAAGCTGCGGGCAGTCATAACGCTCAAACGCCACACCTGATCACATGAGGCCAACACACTGTCACCGAACGCCATCGGCTTGTGCGTAAATGAGGGAATAATCCCGATAACGTGACCCTTCGCAGCGGTTCCAGTGACAACCTCAAGCTCGGCCGAATCAGGTAACGGTTGAACGCGAACAGTCAAAGTTGAGGATGGTTCCTCGAGCTCTTTTCCCTTTCGTTCAATCACAAACTCTAGCTCTTTTCCACCGCTGCCACGAATAGTCGATGCAAGCTCTTTCCAGCTCGACATCGGTGCTTCATTAATTGAAATTATACGGTCCCCTGGACGAATACCTGCTTTGTCGGCTGGATGCCCAACCTGAACATCCCCAATAACGGGCCCCTCCTCCATCACCGCTTCACCATAGATTACCAGCGATCCGATCGCCAAAAGTATCGCAAACACCACATTAAACAGCGGTCCTGCGATGACGATTGAGCTTTTCGCAAAGTAACCCTTCGAGAGAAACCATCCATCGGGGCGATCTAGTAGCGCACGAATCTCTTCATCACGCCCCTCAATTGATTGATTATCAACGTTTACCGCTGCCTTTTCTTCGGTTGCCTTATCAGCTGGCTCCTGCTTTCCACCAGACTTTATCGTTGCTATCTCCGACATAAGAAGCCGATCGTCTCCACTCATCCGAACAAATCCCCCAAAAGGAATCGCCCGAATTGCGTATTGGGTTCCGCCATGTGTCCATGAGAACAAACGGGGACCAAAGCCGATTGCAAATTCAAGTACATCCACCTTGTTGAACCGCGCCAATAAAAAATGGCCAAGCTCATGGACAAAGATGATAACGCCGATCGTAAAAAGAACGATTGCCGGATTCGCAACGACACTAATCATGAATACTCACACAAAAAATGGCCGTCGCGGATCTAAAGGGCAAAGCCCTTCGATACTCCTTCTAGGCCGAAATCTAAATTCCCCTTTAAGTATGCCGCACCCCTCTGGGTCACGAAAGAGACACCCCCGAATGTCGAGGCCCCTCCTTTTCGACCCAGGCAAGCAATCGCCGAGTAAGATAAATAATCTCCTCAACAGAAGGTGCGGATGGTTCGAAAAATCGCGCCACCGCACGCTCTATCAGAGGAACAATATCAACGAATCGCAACAAGCCCTTCGTAAAGAGCGCAACCGCACCCTCATTAACGATATTAAATACAGCAGAGGCGTTTCCACCGGAGCGAAGGCAATCTCTTGCAAGTGCCGGTGCGGGAAATCGTTCATTATCGATCGGCGCAAAGGTGAGAGCACCTATCTCCTCAAGACGCAACGGTTTCATAACTCCGCGCAGGCGATGCCCCGGATACGCCATTGCATACCCTATTGGTCCACACATGTCGGGAACAGATAGCTGCGCAAACTGGGTTCCATCTTGAAAACTAACGAGAGAATGTATAATGCTCTCCGGGTGAATGACGATTCCGATTCGGTCCTCGGTAAGATTAAAGAACCACGCCGCCTCAATCAGCTCTAGAGCCTTATTAACCAATGTCGCCGAATCGATTGATATCTTAGCACCCATACTCCATCGCGGATGCCTTACCGCCTGCTCTGGAGTAACTCCCGCGAGAAATTGCCGATCCTTTTGCCAGAACGGTCCTCCTGAGGCAGTCAATGTTATCGAGGCAATTTCGCCCTCGGTTCGCCCCTCAAGGAGCTGAAAAATCGCCGAGTGTTCGCTATCAATCGGAAGAAGTGTCCCTCCGCAAGTTTTCGCGATAGTCGTGAGCTGCTCACCCGCACACACGAGACTCTCCTTATTGGCAAGAAGAACCCGCCGTCCCGCTCGCAACGCAGCCTCAACGGGGCGAAGGCCAGCAACTCCCACAATACCTGCGATCACGATATCTGCATCACCGCTGGAAGCTAATTCGCAAAGCCCCGCTTCTCCAACAAGAATTTCTCCCTGATACGAGGGGAGACGCTCACGAAAAACAGACACCCGAGATTCATTAGCCAAAGCAACGAAGGGAGGATTAAACTCACCAGCAATACCCGCGAGTCCCTCGCTGTTTGTATGTGCACTAATTCCCAATAGGCAGAACTGCTCAGGAAATTGTCTAATAATCGAAAGGCTTGAGGAGCCTATCGAGCCCGTTCCTCCAAGTATGACAACCTTTTTCATCCCTCCTCCTCGATGGAAATCCAAACCGACCTCGACCCATTCGTCGTCGCACTAAAGATGGCACAAAAGACTGACCACTACCAAAGCGCCAAGTATTCCATCGATCCTATCGAGAAACCCTCCGTGACCGGGCAAAAGCGAGCCTGAATCTTTCACACCCACTCCTCTTTTTAGAAGCGATTTTGCGATATCGCCAAGCTGAGCTCCAACAAGAATCGGTATAGCTACCCACCAAGAGTTGAGATGTGGAGCCGCGGCAAACGCCTCTCCAAATCGAATCCAGGGAAGGAGAAACACCCCAAATCCCCACACCACTGTCCCACCAAGAAGCCCAGCAATTGCTCCAGAGAAAGTTTTTTTCGGAGATGCCACTGGGGCGATGCGAGGGCCACCAAACTTTCTTCCCGCCGCGTAGGCAGCAATATCGTTCGCTGCAACAGAAAAAATCATGAGAAAAAAGATTGCTCCATTACCAACGAGAGAGATCATCAGAACCCCTCCGCCAATAATGAGAAGCCCCTGAATCGCGGCAGCGGCGATTATCGCCTCGATATCAACTATGGACCTAGAGCGCGCACAGATAGCAGGAACTGCGCACAAAATGCCGCTCAATACCCCCACAACAAGACTCTCCCTTCCTGTCGCCTCACCAAATAGCAGCTCTCCACGAAGAATGCGGGTGAGCTGAATAGAAAAAACGAGCAAAGAAACGAGACCAAACCACCATCCAACTGCACCGCCGTGGCGTTTGAGAACTAGTACCGACGCTTCCCCCGCAGCAAGAGCAACAACTATTCCCGCTGCCGTTGAAAGTACCACTCCACCTTGCTCGGGAGAAAATGCCGCAAAAATAAATAAGGAAATGATAACAGCCAACATCGCAACTGCGGTGATTGTTCGGACACGGAGGTCGGATGATTGTGGCAAGCCCGTAGCGGGAGCAATATCTGTCATAAAACCTCTGTTATTAGCGCTTTATTTGCTCTGAGGTAAGACCGAACCTCCGCTCTCGACGTTGATATGCGGAGATACACTCGTGCAGCTTTTCGGCCGAAAATTCAGGCCACAATAGCTCACTCACGACGATCTCGGAATACGCGAGTTGCCACAATAGAAAGTTAGAGATACGAAACTCATTGCTGGTTCGAATTAGAAGATCAGGATCTGGTATGTCTTTAGTATAGAGCGCCGAAGAAAAGATCGCCTCATCGATCTCGTCGACCCGAATATCTCCCCGCTCAACACGAGCAGCAAGCGATCGAGCAGCTCCGATAATTTCGTCTCGCGCTCCGTACGACACCGCGAGAATTAGCTGCATCCCGCCATGAACTTGCGACCGCTCTTCTGCGCGAACGAGACTGTCAAGCACATACTCCGGTAGTCGCGACCTATCCCCGATCACCCGCAACCGGATATCGTTTTCGCACAACCTATCGAGCTCGGCATTCAAATAGCGATGGAATAGCCCCATTAGGGCTCCGACCTCCTGATCAGGTCGCTTCCAATTTTCTGAGGAAAACGCAAATAGGGTGAGGTACTTAACCCCAAGACGCCTACACTCCTCTACTACCATCCGTACGGTTTTAGCTCCCGCTCGATGCCCCTCAACCCTAGGGAGCCCTCTCTGACGCGCCCACCGCCCATTGCCGTCCATGATGCAAGCGATGTGCTGGGGTATTCGTTCAGGGTCAAGGACCACAGTCATCTTCTCATCCCCAATCTGGACCACGAACAAGCCTCTTTCGGCTGCGCATTACCCCTCAGTAAGCTCTCGCTCCTTCGCCGAAAGCAACGTATCAATCTCAGCTATCTGTTTGTCGGTGACTTTCTGTATCTCATCCTGAAGCCGACGAACCTCATCTTCGGAGAACTCCTTAGCCTTCTCCCGTTTCTTAATCCCATCAATCGCCTCGCGACGGTGAGAGCGTATCCCCACCCGCGACTCCTCCGCCAACTTGTGAAGACCCTTTATGATCTCCTTGCGACGCTCCTCTGTCAGCGCTGGAATATTCATTCGGAGGAGCGAACCCTCTCTTTGAGGATTCAATCCGATATTCGCCTGCCGGATAGCCTTATCGACCGCTTCAACCGCAGCCGCATCATATACCTGAACAGTGATAACTCTCGGCTCTGGAGTATTAATTAATCCAAGCTGAATAAGAGGTACACTAGATCCGTAATAATCAACGTGTATAGCATCAAGAAGGCTCGATTGGGCACGACCAGTCCGCGCCTTCTGAAGCTCCTTCCGAAAATGCTCTACTGTTGCCTTCCCTTGTGATTCAAGCTCTTTTGCAATTCCGCTCATACAGTTCCACCTATACAGTGCTCCCCTGCGGTCCGCGTACCATCGAACCGATGCGTTCACCCCGAACCAATCGATTAAGATTTCCCTCGACCCCGATGTCAAACACCACTATTGGTAGGTCGTTATCCATGCACAGCGAAATAGCCGCTGCATCCATCACCTTGAGCCCCTTCTGCAGTGCCTCCATAAAAGAGACCTCCTCATAGCGGGTCGCTGATGGGTCTTTTTTGGGATCGCGGTCATAAACTCCATCAACCTTTGTCCCTTTTAGCAGCACTTCAGCACCAATCTCAAGTGCTCGCAAGCTGGCGGCAGTATCTGTTGTAAAATAGGGATTTCCTATTCCACAGGCAAATATGACGACTCGCCCTTTCTCAAGATGACGCAGTGCACGGCGACGAATATACGGTTCAGCGATCTCCCTCATCTCTATCGCTGATAACACCCGCGTCGGGACTCCCCTCTGCTCAAGGATATCCTGAATCGCAAGTGCGTTTATCGATGTCGCCAACATCCCCATGTAGTCGCCCGAAGCTCTATCAAGCCCCTGAGCTCCTGCCTGGACTCCTCGAAAGATATTTCCACCCCCGATGACAAGTCCAATCTCTACACCCATTCCATGAACAGACACGACCTCGTCTGCAAGACGGCCGATTACGCTCGGGTCTATACCAAAGCCCTTATCTCCAGCTAAGATCTCACCACTCAGCTTGAGAAGAATCCTGCGATAGGTCGTTGTCTGTTCTACTGCCACGGTGTTACGCCCCCTCTGTTAGAGCAGCAACATCACTCGCTAGGTCAGCCTTCTGCTTTTCGATCCCCTCGCCCACTTCGAATCGAACAAACCGTCGCACAGTCACCTTTTCACCACACTTGATGCTAAGCTCCTCAACGATATGCTTGACTGCTTTCTTACCTGAATCATCCTTAACGTAAGGTTGTTCAAGGAGACAGATCTCTTCAAAGAACTTAGCCAACTTACCAGGGAGAATTTTTTCGGCATTCGCTCTCTGAGCGTCGGATAGCTGTTCGAGGAAGATCTCTTTTTCTTTCTCGATAACTGCGCTAGGTACCTCTTCGCTCGAGAGGTAGAGCGGCTTCATTGCGGCAACGTGCATCGCGATTCCGCGAGCGCACTCTTTGAAATCATCGCCACGGGCTACGAAATCGGTCTCGCAATTTAGTTCAACAAGGGCAACGATCTGATCGTTTGCATGAACGTAGGTACCAACGGTTCCCTCTGCTGCCGTACGGCCCGCTCGTTTACCAATATCCTTGAGCCCCTTCTTTCGGAGAACCTCAACCGCCGCCTCGAGCGAACCATTTGCTTCGGCGAGCGCTTTTTTACAATCCATCATCCCCGCTCCGGTCATTTCCCGGAGATCCTTTACCATCGATGCTGTTACTTCGCTCATCTTCTTTATCCTTTAACGTTTGTACCCTGAACGTCTGTTTTGGAGTTTCTTAGCCCTAAACGTGCGCCTCTAAAATATTTATCGCAATGTAGATGGGTCCACATTAGGTACCACCTACATTGCTTGAACAATCGATAGCGAGACTTAGGGTCGGACTTAAACCCTTAAGGCTGGGTTTGGCTTGCGACGGAGCTCTCTTTCGATTGCTCGTTGCTCTGACCGGCAGAACCTGCGCCACCCCGACCGGAGCGACCTCGTCCGCCTTGCGACTCATCACCTCGGCCACTGCGGGATTGATGAACCTTACGGGCATGAATAACGACATCTGCGATTGCGGATAGGAACAATCGGAGGGTCCGGGAAGAGTCATCGTTTGCTGGTATCGGGAACGCGATTGTTCCTGGATCCACGTTTGTGTCAGTTAGAGCAACGACCGGAATGTTGAGCCGCTGTGCTTCGCGAATCGCGATGTCTTCTTTGTTGAGATCGATCACAAACATCACTTCCGGAGCGCTCTTCATCGAACGAATACCGCCGAGGTTAGCTTCGAGTTTTTCGAGCTGGCGGGAGATCGTCAAACGCTCTTTTTTGCGGAGCTTAACGTCAGAATTTGGATTTTCAGCCGCAGCGAGAAGCTCCTCAAGCTTGCTCATGCGGTTCAGCGAATTTCTAATAGTTTGAAAATTGGTGAGAGTTCCTCCGAGCCATCGCGAAGTAACGTGGTGCCCACCGCATCGAGCGGCTTCCTCTTTGACAGGTTCTCGGGCCTGCACCTTTGTTCCCACGAAAAGGATATTTCCCCCACGTGCAACAGTTTCGAAGATGAACTTGCTTGCTCGATTCCACGCCTCAATCGTCTTGTCCAGGTTAATGATATGGACGCCGTTTTTTTCTCCGAAGATGTATTTCATCATCTTCGGGTTCCACCGCTCGGTTTGGTGTCCAAAGTGAGCCCCTACCTCGATGAGTGAGCGGACACTAACTGGTGTGGAGGTTGTTTGCATTGCTTCGAGAGCCTGTGCAAAGGCGCCCTGCGCCCCAGACGCTTCTCCGGCAGCCGACGATTCAGCACTTGTAGTTGTTTCAGACATGACAATCCTTTTCTATTTGTTGTCTTAGTTAATCCTCCCCGCGTCGACATTCCTTAACCGAGCCTCTAACGATGGCAACGGTGCGAAACGACTAAGACTGAGCATAAGTCTCGGCATCCAAAAAATAAGGCGTACTCAGAGACCAAACCCGTGCGGGTGCGAAGTTGGGCGCGAGGATAACATTATCGGAGCGGCGCGGCAACGCCGAATGAGGAGATCTGGAGGAGCTACAAGGAGGGGAAAGAAGGAAGGAGGATGGGTATTTTGGGAGGGAGTGAGGAAGGGAGTAATACTGCTACCCCACTACCTCCCATTTGCAATTACGCTAAAAACCGCAAGTGATTGCCAAGACTTTAGGCAAACTGCTCAGGTCCCTGATTACGAAGAACTGGTCTACGTTGTGATATCGCATAGACCTTCAGGCTCGCCAAGCGCACTTTTGCCTTTTCAACAACGAGGTCAACGGCTTGATAAAGATCCGAGGACCGAGCGGAAATTCGGACGGATTTACCGGAATTTAGATAGGCAAAAATGATACATTCCTTATCGAGACCACCCCGTGGGCCATTAATATCTTTGGCGGATATGATGAGGTGACGAACGATCCGATCAAAGCGGGGGGACAGTTCCTTGAGCTGCTTCGCAAAGTACTCACGAACAGGATCTGAACTCAGATTCTTTCCTAGTTTTATCTCGCATCGCATCGCAATTCCTCCATCAAATCAGAACAAGATCAAAGTCTCTCTGGTAAATTCCCCCGAGGTTTCAAACCTTAAGGTCACCAGCGACAGGCTCAAATCACCTACATTTTCAGGCAAAATGGGGAGACCGCACAACCCCCACCCAAGCTAAATAGCACTAGCAGGAATAAATATGCGTTCTATTAAAAGGCAATAGTCTTTCAGAAGACCGCTCAAGGAAGACCTTCAGGAAGTGCGGTTTTTCAACTATGGAACCGTAATTACCGGTTCTTTAGCAACAATAAGACGGAGTCTAGAATGAAGCGTGTCGAGCTGCGGTTCGAGAACCGTTCCGATTGTATCGCCAGTGGCTTTCCATGACTGAGTGAGCTGCTGCATGCATATCCGCTCGAGAGTCCCGATCATCGCCGTAATCTCATCATCGATGCAAAATCTGCGCTTTTGGTCGTCGGGCATTAACTCCAACATTGATCGATACCATCCAACAAAAGCCTGCATATTAGCGACAGCCGCACGCAAAAGCTCATTACCGGACTGACTGCTTCCCTCAATAAATGCCTTTCGTGTCTCCCGAAACATTAAGAAGCAGTTGTCGATCACCTCTGGGGCAGTGGACATTTTGTCGTAAATGTAACGCGCTGGAGAACCTGTCGATACGTCGAGAGTTACATTTCCAAAATGGCGTGGTGCCAAATCCCAGTCTTGATCGGCTAAAACGCGACCATCAATTAATAATCGGGTAATCATGTGGCCAGGGACGATACAGTCCTTAATCACCTCAACTAGATCAATAAGACGGGGTAAATGCTCTCCGTTTATCGAACTATGTTCACCATCGATACGCACTGATACCATCGTCTTATCCCCTTAACTCATCAACAATAAAGCCGCCCAAAAGCTCGGAGCGCCGAATCAGATCTTCATACACCGAGCGCATCTGAACAGAGAGATCGGCTATCTCAGATCCCTGCAAATTTTCCTTCGAAAAAACAAACATCCGAACTAGCAATCCCAAATAGGAATGGTGATATCCAAGCCGCTCTATTTCTTGGTCAACTCCCTCTAACTTATCTGCTACCTCAGTTAGACGCTCTGGATCCCCGAAGAGATCGTTCACAGCTAGAGTCAGCTCATCAAGAAGCGACAAACCCTTAAGAGCACATAATCGCAGCTCCTCAAGCTCTCCGCTAGATGAGAACGTACCATCGATGGTGCGTAGGGCTCGCCGAGAAGGTCTCGAACGACGGCCTGTTTTAAGTCCACCCAGGTCCTCCAACCACAGGCGACGATAAGCCTCTCGATATGGAGATGCAGGATCTAGGTCAAAAGGATCAAGAGAAACTAGGTCCCAAACACCGTGTTCATCAAAAGTTGTCCGAAATATCCGATATGAGGCTGGTTCGCTCAATTCGCGCGGAATTGAGTCGATCGGACCAAGCAATCGCAATCGCGTAAGTTCACTAATTACAGAGGGTGGAATCAGATCGTGACACTCTATAGTGCTGCACGGTTTACCCGGATGACACGGACCACATCCGATGAAAGGTTGAATGACGATACTATCCTCTGCGTAGGGTCCTGTTTCATACCCGAGAGCAGATGCGAGGAACATCGAGATAACGGGCGTTCCTACTGCAACCGAAATATGCATCGTTCCGGTATCACCAGTGATCAAAATATCACTCATCTCAAGAAGCGCTGCGAGCTCAGGGATGCTCGTTCTTCCCGCAGCAACCGCGACATTAGGCGAATTAATCGCTGCTACAATCGGGTCAATGATTCCCAATTCCGCTTTAGTCCCCGTTAGAACAATTCGCGCTCCTATGTCATCAAGCAACTTCTGAATTAGTGACACAAATTTTTCGGTTCGCCATTGCCGCTTTGCCTGACTTGCACCTACCTGGATCGCTATGATGGGGCCTTTATTCGTGAAAGCGAACTCTTCGACAAGAGCAGCAGCGCTCTTTCTTGCTTCATCGGATACCCGGAGCACTAGGTTATGTGGGTGGTCTATCACATCGGCGCTCAATCGAAATACATCAACGAGATTCAGCGCTGTGTAATGTCGATTCTGGTGAAATACTGAGCTTGCAAAGAGGCGAGCCCAATCAGATTCTATCCTACGGTGCCCCTCTTCATCCGCCGTCCAACCTCCCATCCTCGGCGTACCAACGAGTGAAAGAATGAGCGCAGTGTAGGCGGAAGAGGCCATATTGAGTGAGTAATCGAATTTACGGCTCCGAAGATCCTCTATAATTTCGTGGAAATAGCGATAGGCCTCAATAATTCCCTCTCCATCTCTGTGGAGACACTTAACCACATACGTCAAATCAAGAGATATGACCTCATCAATATCAGGAATCCACCTACATACCTCCTGAAATTGCTTTTCAACAACAACTGTAATTTTGCATCCTGGATTTTCGCGCTTAATACCCGCAATTGTTGGAGTCGCCTGGAGCATATCGCCCAGTCGAGTAATGTTCACGAGAAGCACATTTGATTTTTCAGGATATCGACGTCTCATTTGTTACGCCTCACCAGGTTTTTTTAGGATCATATTTTGTTTTACATGATGGAGAAAAAGGATCTCCTGATCTAACTCGTCTAGTTTTCCCTTTCCGATTCCTATCTCAGCTACAAGAGAATCAAGCGATGGATCATCACCTCTTTTATGAGCCCGCTCTAATCGCTCGCTAAGCGCCGGATACGTTTTTCCCCGTTCAAGCAGCTGAGTCCATGGATGATTTCGACGACGCTCAGCGAGATGGTCGTATTTAACGCCGTAAATAGTACCTAACATCGATCGAATACGTTGCTCGTAGGTGTGCTCGGTAACTGCTCTTTGACGAGCCAGATTCACGAAGTTAGACATTTGATCAGGATTTTCTAAAAAGTACGGTATTAAATCCTTTAGCTCGGCGACCGTTTTAAAGGTAACTACCTCCTTTCCTGGAGTGAAGAGTTCGGAAAGTAGCGAGCGTTGATCAACAAGCTGAAACGCTCCTGTTGCGGCTAGTTCGAACGTTCGTGGATTAACGAAATCTCCGAATGGATCGACACCATCTCTCTCTGAAGATGAATGAAGGTTTAGATTTATTGTCGTTGAATTAAAAATCTTGGTGTATTCAGCGGGAGTAAGTCGCCTTCCTCCCTCCTGTACCAAGCGATTAAATGGCTTTCCATGAGGCCACTCTGTTCCCCATATTTTTAGTGGCAAATGAGACAGCGCAGCAAATACTTGTTGTCGATTATGATAGCCTGCACCAACAAACGATACTGGGCTACCCCACCGAGCCCGATCCTCTGGTGACAAAACACACGGCGCATGGACGGCAGGATCGCATCCTACGGGAAGATAATGTACCTGTGCAGCTCCTGCCTCTTTCATTGCGGAGATACACGGCTCCTTTTGAATGGTGAATATAAAATCAAAATAGGGAGCAAAGGGGCGCCAATATGAGAATCGCCTAAAATCCTCGACAAACCATAGAACCGTCACGACACCCATCGATCGGAGCTGCTGTAGTGCTTTGAGTGTGATTGGTGCCTGCGCAAGACAGATACATATATCAACTGGGCGATCTTGAATACTTTCAACAGCAAGATTTGAGATATAGTCGACGTAACCACTCTCTGCCATTTTTTGGCGAAACGGATCTCGAATTAGAGCGCTTACCTGGTGATATCCCGCCGCCATCGGGCTGACATCAATGGGTCGGGCTCGAAGACCAAGCTTTACGAGAGCGTGATGTACGTAAGGTAATATCGGAAGAGTTCCCCCTTGCAGCGGCCCAAGTACAGCAACGGTCGGCTTTAAGCTCTCCGCACCACGCGCTGCGTAAACAACCCGTCTAAGCTCCTCCCACTCACTGGGGAACACCGCCTGTGAGAGTGAGCGGGTCATCAGAACGGCATCATGAGCGATTTCTCGCGGAAGCTCGCCGACGGATAGAGAGGAGAGAGTTTGAATCAGCCCCCTTAGGTCACGCATCTCAAGGGCAACTCTCAATACAGCAATGCTCGGCTCATAGACCGAGACATCACTGCACCCCTCGTCACGGAGCGCCTCGAGATGATATCCTCCGCCAAAGCCAAAAACGATTATCGGCGCATCGCGTGAACGCAAGGGTGCGCACGATCGAACCGCCCACTGCTGCGCAGCTTGACGGGGCAATTTGGGGTGGTCGAGCGGTCGGCCATCGATAACAACTATCGGGCCTTCGCTGGTTTCCTCAGCTTGTAAACCAGAAACTAGTGCACTCCTAGCCTCGAGCTGATTTGCAACTGACGGAAACTTTTCAGCAAGAGCTCTCAGATTTGGTTCAAAAAATCGTGACATACGGGGATGAACCATCAAAATTAGGTAGAATCTTGCTTTACCGGATTTAACCTCATGAGTCTGTTAGTAGTTACCCCAAGGTCATTTTAGAGACAGCTATATAAAACTGTCCCCCAGATTGAAGATGCCTTTTTACGGCGCATAGATTCGATTTTCTAAGAGGCTGCGAAATCTCTAATGATAATCTCCTCCACCTTCTCCCCTTCCTTCTACCTGAAGAATCCTCACCTACAGACATTTTGGGGTGGTCTTGCTGGCCGACTGCTTTCAATTCCGCCCCCCTCCATCACCCGCCATGAAGGAAGTGGTAAGGATTTTTTTGAGGTTGCAACCTGGTCCCCCTCGGCCCGACCTCTGGGACGAATCGTAATATTGCATGGGCTCGAGGGATCTCTCCAAAGCGGATATTTAAGAAGCCTTATCCGGCTTTTAACACGCATCGATAGATTCTCGGTTGAGGTAATTTGCCTTCGCGGATGCGGCACTACGATCAATAGAGTTGCACGGGCCTACCATTCGGGATTTACTGACGACCTTCGCAGCTATTTATCTTTACAAGATGAACCTGTCCTACTAGTTGGATTTAGTATTGGAGGGAATATCGCTCTTAAATATCTCGGTGAAGAGGGCTCATCTGCCAGCCGCGTTGTAGCCGCCGCAATCGCTATCTCAACACCCGGAAATCTCTCAGCTACGGCCGCAGAGATAGCTCAAAATCCGATTTACCAGCGCTATTTTATCTCTGCCTTTCATCGGAAACACCGCCTCAAGGTCGCTAGTGGTATTGCCTCGCCGTCGTTTGCTGATTTCTCATCAATTTCAAACTTTTATGACTATGATTCCCGCTTTACAGCACCACTTTTTGGGTATTCATCTGCCGAGGAATATTGGCAGGAAAATAGTTGCTGTCGCTTTATTGAGCTAATTAGGGTAAAATGTCGGATGATTTCCGCTCTTGACGACCCTTTTTTTTCCAACGCTTCTTTTCCCGAAAAGGAGTGTCGCAATAATCACTGGGTGGATCTTGAACTAAGTCAATGGGGAGGTCACGTTGGTTTTATCGGCTCCCCGCTGCTGCCCAGCTATCCTGAAACACTAATTCTTGAGACGGCAGCTACCTTATTTAGTGATCCCTGAAAAATCCATCGATGGATTTTTCAGGGATCACTATTTTTGGGACCGAGAAGAACGTTTGTCCCGCAGCATATACCATGAAACCATTACCAGATCAGTTCATTTCCCAAACACACCGTTATTGGACTCCGCAGAGACTTCTTCAGTCATTTGGGGATAAACGGCTCACAATAACCCCTGTCAATGCGCCAGTTCTTCTCTTTCGGTTGGGTCTTTTGAACAAAGACTCAAGCATGAATCATCAAAGTCTGCGAAAGTTTTTGCAGATTAATCACCTAATGAGCCTCTTAAAACCTCATCTCCAGGATCTTGCAAACCGATTCTCGCCGGTGGTCATGATAGACGCTGGATGCGGTAAATCCTATCTCACCTTTCTTTTGGCTTGGTACTTTGAGGAGGTTCTTAAACATCCCGCAGAGATCCACGGAATAGATCAACGCCCCGCTATCATCTCTGGATGCATTCAGACAGCCGAGGAGCTTGGTTTTTCCTCGCTTTCGTTTCACAACGAATCGATCAGCTCTTTTCAGTGGCCGCCGCCGAAATTCACTAATGATACTCCTCGAAGACCACACGCTGTCTTTGGATTACATGCCTGTGATACTGCAAGTGATGAGGCGTGCGCCCTTGCTCTATCGCTTAAATCCGACCTAATTGCGATAGCACCCTGTTGTCAGGCAGAGCTTGCTCAATGGTGGAAGGAAAATACGGAGGAGTGTAGCGACAATCCTTTGCGCCCGATCTTTCAAACAGCCCACATTCGTCGCGAAATGGGGGCCCATTTTACCGATATGTTGAGAATCCTATTCTTGAGAGGTCATGGTTACCAAACGACCGCGACTGAATTTATTCCATCCGAGCACACTCCAAAGAACCGTCTTATCACGGCAGTTCGAGTTGGTAGCTATCTTAAATCTGCCCAGGATGAGTTTCGATCTCTCAAGCAATCTCTCGGTTCACCGACTCTTGCTCTCGAGCGTGTAGTCGCAGAAAGAAGACGCTCTGAAAGCGGCCAATCTGAGTAAAAAAGAAAATATTGCCTAAAAATGGACTAAAAAGGAGCTCCCACTATGCCAATCGGTGGATTTTTAGCACTGCTTGATGATGTAAGTTACCTTCTCGATGACATCGCTTCGATGACAAAGATTGCTGCTGGGAAAACCTCGGCGATCGTTGGAGATGACCTTGCGCTCAACGCAAAGCAGCTCCTCAATGTAGAGGCTCATCGTGAGTTGTCGGTCGTATACGCAGTGGCAAAAGGCTCCCTTCGGAACAAGGCGATCCTTGTTCCTCTTGCACTGCTCATAAGCGCGTTTGCGCCGTTCCTGATTACTCCACTCCTTATGATTGGTGGTGCATTTTTGTGCTACGAAGGGGTAGAAAAAATTCTTCACAGCTCGATGCCATCGATGCAATCAGGCGAACCTGAGAAATCTTCACCAACCAACGAAACGCTCCCGAACGACCCACAGCTTCAATCCTCCGACAATGTTGAGCAGGAAAAAATCAAGAGTGCAATCAGGACCGATTTTATTCTATCTGCCGAGATAATTGCGATAACACTCGGCGCTGCCGCATCAGCGCCATTTTTAACGAAAGCAGCCACACTCATTATCATTGGGTTGGGCATGACCGTAGTAGTGTATGGACTGGTGGCGGCGATCGTGAAAGCTGATGACCTTGGTCTTTATCTTATCGAGAGCGCCTCCACTCATCGCCTCGGGCCCCTCCGCAGAAAGCTTGGAATCGGTATAGTAAGGGCAACTCCGCGAGCCATGAGAGCTTTATCAGTGGTCGGTACCCTCGCGATGTTTTCAGTAGGTGGTGGGATCATCGCTCACGGTATTAGCCCTCTTCATCATTTTATCGAAAGCTCAACCGCACTTATTGCTGGTGGGGCTTCAGTAGCTCACGCAGTGATCGAGATATGTCTTATAAGTATCGTCGGAATAATCACTGGCGCAATTGCGGTTGCAGTGACGAGCGGTGTTCAAAAAGTATTGAAATAGCGATTTTAAGGGTTAGTAAAAGCTCTTTATAGCTCCTACGTTTTCATTCGAAATGTACCCCCCGGTTGAGGAACTGCTGTTCCACCATCGGTCGGCCGCGCTGGAGCCGTCTTCTGAGGTGCAGAAGACGCTGAAGATGCTGAAGAGTTAGGATCGAGACCACTATCGACCACCTCTTTAAATGCGACGTAAACGGGAGTAATCAGATCGATACACTTTTGGAGACGTGTACCGTCACGATGCAGGTTAGCTTCTGTAGAGTAAAAAAGAATAAATTCATATAGCCGCTCGAGGTCGCCTGCTATTGCTCCCCCTTTCTCAGCGTCCAGAGTGTTCATAAGCTCAGCGATGATCGCCTGTCCCTTGCTCAGATAGCGGCAAAACTTCCCGATATCTTTCTCTTCAAGACCCTGAATCGCCTGTTTGAAAAAGGTAATTGCTCCCTCATACAACATAACAAGAAGTCGGCCTCGGTCAGTTGTTGTTACCTGAACCGATTTATACGTTGATAACGCATTCTTCCCGTACATGCAGCTGCTCCTACCGATCTAATATTACTCTGCCTTATACGCCACGACTCTTGGCTAAAGAAGACAATTTTTCTGGTAGCCTCTCCCGACCCAATCGCTAAAATCCGATGCAGCGGGATTAATTAACGACTCAGTTATCCGCGATTATTACCGTTCCCTCCGAGCGCCTACAGATTGTCGGTCAACGTGCTCGGAATCTTTAGTCTGACCTACAAGGAGTTGACACCTTTTGATTACTGAGCGGGGTCATCACGAAATAAAAAACTCGATAAACTCTTAAATATGAAAAGAAAGATGCTCTTATGAGAGGCTTAAGGGAATTTTAAAATTTAAGCTAAAAGGCGTTCTATAAACAGCTCTAACACCGCAAGAGAAAACAGTGTACAAGGAGTAGACAAACTGTGATAGTGCCGACTGAAGGTCTACTAAAAATCGCTACACAGCTTGCTTCGCCGATACTTGATGGCAAGAAGCTTCTGCTGATAGTTCTCTCGATCTATCAGCTGCTTTCATAATCGCCCGTTGAACCGATTCATGCACCTGTCCAGACGATAACTCCCGAATCGCAGCGATTGTTGTTCCGTTTGGAGATGAAACCTGCTCACAAATTTGCTGTGCAGTGCTCTCCCCGGATATCAGAAGAGACCCAAGACCGGAGAATGAGTGAGCAACCAGCAATCGGGCGATCTCTCCGGGAATACCCAAATCCGCTGCTGTTTGTTCCATAGCATCAGCTATCCAAGCTAGGTAGCCCGGGCCACTACCACTAAGTGCCGTGACTCCATGCATCATATCCTCGTTCGGAACCTCTATCACAGCACCGATTCGGGAAAATAGCTCCTCTACTACTCTCCTGTCTTGCGCTGTTATGCAAGACGAGGATACCACCGCAGAGATCGATTGCCGATTTGATGCAGCAAGATTGGGCATAACTCGAGAAACTAAAGAATGTCCTCCGAGCAGATTTGAGAGTAGATCAAGGCTGAGCCCCGCGGCACACGAAACAACCAGATTCCGATCGGTAATCTTTCCACGCAGCTCAAAGGAGAGGGGTGCAACATCTACTGGTTTTACCGCAAGAAGAAACAGCGCGGTCGATGATACGGTCGGTATATCAGCTACGACCCGCGCCTCAACAGAGTCAGCAATTACTTTTTGCCGCTCACTATTGCGTTCGACAATGATTAGCTCTTCCATGAACGGAGGGGGATCCTCTTGGAGACCTCGCGCGATAGCAAGCCCAAGATTACCTCCCCCTATGAGCACGATCGAACGGTTCATTGACCACTTCTCCCCTTCTCTTCATCCCCCACCGAGACCCCCTGCCCCTCTTCGAGCCCGAGGAAAAGACACATCTGCTTTACAAGAACCGCGTAATCGTTCGGATCTCCCATATTGAGTCGATACTCGTTAAGAACTTTTATCTGCATGTCATCGCGCCACTGAGCCCACGCCTCCTGCGATACCCGATCATAAATCAACTGCCCGATTGGGCCTTTGAATGGAGGATTATCCAACCCTTGTTTCTCAGCTTGAAACTTTGCGCACAAAACAGTTCTCTTCATATCTGATTTTTCCTCTCTAAATTCCGACTGATTCGATAGACCGTGCAAACCGAATATTTGTTCCAAATCCCACTATCATTTCAAGACTGACCCGTGCGCAATTGAAAAACGAGAGATAAACTGTTTTTAACAAGAAGTGCCTCAGTCGCAACGCGGTCGTATCATAATGGGTGACCATCATGGTAAATGATTATGTTTCTGAAGAAAACCACGATGCACCGGCAATCGAGGGATCGGATCTGTTTTTGGTCCGGCTTAAGGCGGGCGACCGCGATGCATTCGAGGAAATGATACGGCGGTGGTATCCACCGGTATACAGAACCGCGCTGTATTATTGCCGAGATCCAGAAGATGCTAAAGAGGTTACTCAAGAGGCTTTTCTTGCTGCCTGCCTAAAGATACAGTCGTTTCATGGGCGCTCTTCGCTAGGAAGTTGGCTCAATCGGATTGCAGCAAATACTGCACTGATGAGATTGAGAGAACGTCGCCGCCGTCATCGATTAGAATATGCAGTCACTCAGGCACAGCTCTCACTTCCCTCAGGGTGGACAAGTCACCTTCAGCGAGTTGGTTCGGTAGCGGAGCTTAGACTCGCAATCGAATCAGCAATCAATGCTCTTCCTCCTGACTATTCCGCCGTATGTATCTTGAGATTGTGTTGTGCCTTCTCAACGAGCGCCGTAGCCCACGCTCTCAATATATCGGAGGATACAGTTAAATCCCGCCTTCATCAGGCGCGAACACTTCTCAAGCGCGCCCTAAAAGACCATTTTCGCGACCAACTCGATGATTCATCTCTCCTTTACGGACCTCAGTGGTGGAAGAGTGCCGCATGAGACCTATCCACGACGGAGCCCACGCCCCTTATCCTTGGGAATATGCAGAACCGATATTCTCGGGCGATCTATTTTTCGAACGATTCGCAGAGATGTGTAGAGCAGCTCAGCTCTCAATAGATATCGATTTTTATATATTCGAGGATGATGTAATTGGTCGCCAAATATTTGCTGAACTAGCTGCTGCCAAACAGCGGGGAGTCAAAGTTCGCATTATAGTGGATGGATTCGGGTCAGTATGGTGGCCATCCTACTTTGGAGTCGACGCTCAAAAAAGTGGGATCGAATATCGAGTCTATCATCACTTATGGTTTGAATCCTTTTTGATGAATAGGCCACGTATTCAGGAGAAACTTCGTGGTTTTTTATCGTGGATTCAGATACTAAATCGTCGAAATCACCGAAAAATCGCAATCTTTGATAGAACAATATCCCTTGTTGGAAGCAGAAATATATCAGCTGTTCACGCCGAATCAGTCATGGGCTCTTATACATGGCGAGATTCTTCAATACAGCTTCACGGACCGGGAGTCAGTATTCTTGCTGAGCACTTTGATTATGTGTGGAACTCTCATCGGTTGCTTCGCAGATTTAAACGGAATGGTTCGCTGCCAGGTCCACCGAATGGTTCAATTAGGCACAACCTGACTCGCTCTGCCCGGAAGAGAAATTTGATTAGACTTTTATCTGACATAAATGGTGCAAAATGTCGGATTTGGATTACCAATGCCTATTTTGTTCCGCAAAACAGATTACTTACTGCGCTCAAGCGGGCAGCTAAGCGTGGGTGTGATGTTCAAATTATTTTACCTGCGATCTCTGACGTTTTCTTTATTCCTTGGGTCACCTCCACCCTTCAACAAGAGCTGATTGAATCGGGTGTTCAGATATTCGAGTATCTTCCCTCAATTTTGCACGCTAAAAGCATTATTATTGATGACTGGGTGATGCTCGGATCGAGCAATCTTAATCATCGCAGTTTTTTGCATGATCTAGAAACGGATGTAGTAGTATTTGATCCCAATACTACTGCTCTATTTAGCAATCAGTTTGAGATTGATCGGTCTCGATCTAGAGAGGTTGGTATACAATCATTTCAACCGCTAAAGGCTTGGTCTAGAACGATGGGCACACTTTTGTGGCCGCTGCGAAGATGGATGTGATAGTTGTTCGATTCCCAGAATTGTACTCAAAGAACAGCTTCACCGAATGAAAAGAACGAACTATACACCGTTAAATGAAGATCCTCTCCTTCAATATTCACAAGGGATTCTCACTCGGGAGACGATTTAGTCTACCTGCGGTCAGAACAGCTCTTCACTCAACAGAGGCTGATATTGTTTTTTTGCAGGAGGTCATCGGGGAACATCGCAAACATGCGCAACGGATCTCTTCATGGCCAGAGGTTCAACACTGCGAATACCTTGCTGATTCGGTATATCCGCACCGAGTGTACGGATTAAATGCTACCTATCTTGAGAGTAATCACGGCAATGCGGTGCTCAGCAAATTTCCTCTCCTATATTGGGCTAACGTAAATCTTTCGACAAATAAACTGGAACAACGAGGTTGTCTACATGTAGTTCTTTCTCTACCTCAATTTCCAAGAGGCCTTCACTGTTTGTGCGTTCATCTCAATCTGCTTCACCGCTCCCGATTAAGTCAGGTAATGCTTTTGTGTAGTCGCATCAACGGGATTATCGGTCGGGATGAACCGTTTATTCTCGCGGGAGATTTTAATGATTGGAGTGAGAAGCTTTCGGCGATTGTAGAGTCAGAGACAGGAGCTCGAGATATTTTTCATACCCTCACCGGAGAGCATGCGGTCAGCTATCCATCTGTATTCCCATTTCTCAAACTAGATAGAATCTATATTCGAGGTATTGAGCCAATATCCGCAAATGTTCTGACTGAAAAGTCCTGGAGAAGGTTATCAGATCACCTTCCGATAACTGCTCAGATTAGGCTACCTCACGCAGGAAACGAGAGTTAAGGTGTGACAAGAAAACAACAACTCCTTAAAACTGCGTAACGATTACCAACGTGAAGAGTTAAAATCAAACGATATTAATCTTTATTTTTCACTTTAGTAGCATTCATTTCACAGAAACCGCGTCTCAGCTCAAACTTCAGAGGTCCAACAATCATCATAGTTTAGGATCTGCAAAATAAGGGGTGCTCTTATTTTGCAGCTGCAATTTTTTCAGAATCTCTTGGGGAATTCTCGCTTGAGCTAAGTTCTTATCGACGAACTGGACCTTTAACGCTCTTAAAGATGGTTCCCCTTGTTAGAGGATACAAAATCCTCATTTATCTGTGGTAGCAAAAGGGAATTCAATGATTCGCGCCCGTATCACCCAACTCGCCACGGACTTTTTATCGGCGATATCCTCGCCTGCACTCGTTGCAACTCCACTGGGTGAGATTATCTTCGCAAATAACGCGTGGACATCTAACTTCCAAATCTCAACTCCGGGAAGTATCTCTGAAGCAAAACTGTCTCTATCACTCCAGCAACATCTTTCCGATCTTGGCCTGACTCCCGAAAAAATCGATGATTGGACTAATCGCTCTATTAAATTGAAGCCCTCTGAATCTTCAATTACCGATAACCAGAGCCTTCCCCTTCCAGATCATCCATTTGTTCTCTCTTTTAAGGCAATTCGTCACGAAGGGGTGGTCCTACTTTTACTTACAGCTACTGCTACATCACACGAGATATCGAGGCAAACAAACGAAATTATCTCACCTTCGCTCAGATCCGATCACGATTTACTCGGATCTGCGGCTCAACTCGGCTACAGCTTCATGAGAGGAATGGGGCATGAATACAGAACCCCTCTATCGAGTATAGTTGGATTTCTTGAGCTTGCGCTGATCGAACCGATAGCAGATCCAGTACGTGCACACCTCCTCCAGGCACAACACGCTGCACAGTCTCTACTGAATATCGTTGCCGATGTCATGGAGCTTGGCGATCCCGATGGGCTTCTTCTCCCGCTACAGCGCCGACAAATGGCGATTGACACCCTTCTCGATCGGATAGTCGCACTAGTTGAGCGTCGTGCTTCAGAGAGAAGATTGCAATTAGTAACAAAAATTGGTGAAAACACCTCTCGCCTAATCATGGCTGATGAGCGAAGAATTGGTCAGCTTCTGCTCAACTGCCTTCTTTTAATTATAGAGCATGCGACACCTAGGGGTGGAATCATCGTCTATGTTGAGAAGCAGGAAGAACCTCTTACCCAAAGCGATGGAAGTGATACTTTACAAATCTCACTCGGTTATTGGGACGACTCAATTACAGATCAAGAAGTACAACGACTCTTTTCGTCTCAGCTAAGCAGCATTGATTCCGATTCGACTCTCTGTCACCTCCGGCTTACTCTAATTCGCCAACTACTCGACCGTTTGGGTGGTGGTGTTAAAGTACACCATATAGCCCGCTGCGGACTTCGACTTGAAATTCAGCTTCCGATTAGCCTCGATGAAACAGATGATGAATCTCGACGAATTCCCCCCACTACACCCAAGTTAATTAGGCCACTCAGAGTACTCGTTGCTGAAGATAATCCCACTAATGCTCGTGTCGTAGCGCTGATGCTTGAGCATTTAGATGCAAGGTTTATTATTGTTCAAAATGGTTTGGATGCAGTAACTACCTTTACTGAGGATGAGACCGGATTTGATCTCGTTCTTATGGATTGTCAGATGCCAGAGCTCGATGGTTTTCAAGCAACTCGGGCAATTAGAGAAATTGAGACAAACCGCTCAAGAAGATGTAAAATTGTTGCAATGACTGCCTATGCACTTCCAGGAGATAAAGAGAGCTGTTTAGCTGCTGGGATGGATGATTATCTCTCAAAACCAATACGCTCAGAACAGCTCTCCGCCATATTGGAACAGCTGTGACGATTTGGCCCGAGATAAAATATATTCGGGCTTTCCCAAACCTACTTTAAAAACAAAGCCGCTCAGATAAGACGGACCTCCTACTCTCTTTGCGCAGCTCTCATCACGAGATTCGGAATCTCCTGAATCGCAAGGATTGATGATACCGCACCCATCTCAACCGCTGACTTTGGCATTCCATACACGGCGCAGGTTGCCTCATTCTGAGCGATGGTCACACAACCGGCCTGTTTCATCTGCAAAAGCCCTTTTGCTCCATCACTTCCCATCCCTGTAAGAATAACCCCAACAGCATTCTTTCCTGCATATTCCGCTCCGGACCGGAACAAAACATCCACTGATGGTCGATGATGCCCAACAAGTGGACCATCTTTTACCTCTACTAGATATCGCGCCCCCGAACGTTTGATCACTGTGTGTTTATTGCCCGGTGCTATCAGAACCAATCCTGGTGTTACAGAATCTCCATCTTGTGCCTCCCGCACGGAAATTCCACAAATCGAGTTTAGTCGATCAGCGAACGCTTTCGTGAATCCCGCTGGCATGTGTTGTACTATTACCGTGCCTGGACCATTACTCGGCCAGTGTGGAAGTATTGCTTCAACTGCTGAGGTTCCACCTGTCGACGCACCGATTAGGACAATTTTGTTTGTGGTTGCTGTCAATGCTCTTGTCGTCGGCGCAACAGTTGAAGCACTCGGTCGCACCAAATCCATTCTTATTCGGGCAGCAGCTTTTATCTTTTGACGAAGCTCTATCGACATGTCCCCGACAGAGTATGCTTCTCCCGGCTTACACAATACCTCTACCGCCCCAGCCTGCATCGCCTCAACCGCAAGCTCTGAACCCCGCTTAGCAAGGGATGAAACGATAACAACCGGAATCGGGTGATGTTGCATCAACTTTCGTAAGAAAGTAATGCCGTCCATCCGAGGCATCTCGATATCGAGAGTGAGCACATTGGGCTTAAGCTGAACTATAAGCTCCCTCGCAACATAAGGATCAGGAGCTGTGCCTACAACTTGTATAAGTGGATCTTTAGAGAGCTCCCGTTCAAGGGTCTGACGAACTACAGCCGAATCGTCTACGATTAAGACACGAATCATCTTAGTTCCTTCCCTTTTTAAAAACGGATGTATCCACCTTCGAAAGGTGGTGAGTTACGCCGAGAAGACTCTCGGTAACCCCTATAAACAAAAGTCCACCCGGCTTCAGCAAACGCGTCATTTCGTCGATAATGTTTTGTCGCGTTGCAACATCAAAGTAGATCATCACGTTGCGGAGGAATATGACATCGATAGAACCCTGAAGACCGTATGGAAATCGGGTGAGATTGAATCGCTTGAAGATAACATTTGAGCGGATTCTTGATCGGACTCGCCAAAATTCGCCATCAGGAGTCGAAACTGGCTCCATGTACTTTAGTCGAAGAACATCTGGAACCGGCTTAACGGTTTCCGGCGGATAAATTCCTTGGGATGCGGTTTCGAGAGCTCGAGTTGATATATCGGTGGCTAAAATTCGCAGAGAATTGCTTATCGGGTCAAGCAGCTCCAGCGCTTCGAAACAAAGGGTGTACGGCTCTTCCCCTGTTGACGCTGCAGCGCACCAAATCTTTACATCCTTTTGTCCCGCTCTTCGAATCTCCCCCAGATGTTCTCTAAGCAGTTCAAAATGACGGGACTCCCGATAAAAATAGGTCGTATTCGTCGATATCGCATCAATCAGTCTAGTTAGTTCCGTTCCTTTCTTATCATCAAGAACCAACTGGAGGTACTGCCCTACATCGTCGATCTTTAACTCAATTAGACGTCCTTGAATTCGAGACAGTACTAAAGACCCTTTATCATCAGTCAGTACTATTCCGCTTTCGCGGTAAATAATCCTGCGCAAATTATCGAAAACGTTAAGCTCCATGTCTCCATCAGTGTATTACAATCGGCGGTGCTTGATTTGAGTTAAGCTCTCTTACCCTCTCGACATGGCTGTAGGTGTCCTGCGCAAGCCTTACCAGTGATTTAACATCAAGGATAAGAACGACATTACCTTGCGGCATAATCGCTCCTCCCGACACCCCCTTTACATCTTCGAATACTTCTCCAAGACTCTTAATTACAGTTGAGCATTCCCCCTCAATCGTATCTACGAGAAAGGCGAATTGATCCCCATTCTCTTCAAGTACAACTATCGATGCTCGCTCTGGATCCTCAATAGCGTTATCAATACTGTAGACCTCGGACATTCTAAAGAGCGGAAGATACTTCCCGCGGAAAAAGAATGTCTCAGCACTATCCATCGCACTCGATATCATGCCGCGACGAGGCCGAAGAAATTCAACGATCGAAAGGCTTGGAATAATAAAGTTCTCAACCCCGACCGATATCTGAATTCCCTCAATAATCGCGAGAGTAAGCGGAAGTTCGATAATAAAGGCTGCTCCCTCACCAACAATCGACTGGATGTGAATCCGCCCACGGAGGTCTTCAACATTTCTTCGAACCACATCCATACCAACCCCTCGGCCCGAGAGATCGGTAACCTGTGCTGCAGTCGAGAATCCTGGAGCGAATATCAGCTGGAATGCCTCATCATTGGAAATCCGCTTTCCTTCCTCTATAATTCCCTTATCAATTGCTTTTGCTATCAACTTGGCTGGATCTAGACCTCGTCCATCATCCTGAATTTTGATGTGGACATTACCACCAGAGTGATATGCGGAGAGCTTTATCGTGCCTTTCCGCGGCTTGCCTTCTGCTTCGCGCTCATCATTTGGCTCAATCCCATGATCGAGCGAATTTCGAACCATGTGCATCAACGGATCAGCAAGACGATCTATAAGGTTTCGATCTAGTTCGGTATCCTCTCCCTCCATCTGGAACACGATATCCTTGCCAAGTCGCTTGCTCGTATCCCAAACCAATCGCTGCATCTTCTGAAACAATCCCCGAATTGGATCGAGGCGCATCGAAATTCCGACGTCCTGAAGCTCTTTCGAGAACTTTTCAACTCGGTGAGCAGCGTCCATAACATCCTTGTGATCGGACATATGAAGCTTACAGAATCGAACAAGAACTGATGAGAAAACCACCATCTCACCAATTAGGTCGATAAGATTATCCAGTCGCTCGGTATCCACCTTAACAAACTTCTTGGATGCCTCTGCCGCTTCGTTCGCTATCTTCTTAGCAAGCTGGGCGCCCCGTTTCTGCTCTGTAACTGGAGGTGGTGGCGGCGGTGGTAATCTTTTTCGATTTGCTGCAGATCTTGGTGCTGCGCTTGGAAACACTCCTCTCGGTTTTGGTGGCTCAGCTACGACCTCTGGTTTCTTCGGTCTCGGAACAGCAGATCTTACTGGCTCGCTCGCAACTTCGGCTGCTGCTTTTGGCTCGTCTTGAGTATTGACCTGTTCTATTTGCTCGACTTCGGCAGCTTCGGCGTTTTGTGTTTCAATTCTTGGTGTCTCAGGCTGTGGTGTTACGACTGCTTTTGGGCTGACTTTTTCAGTTGGCGTCAATTCCCTTTGAATCTCACCCCCTTTGTCGAACGAACGAATCATGTGCAGTAATCGCAATGAATCATCTGAGCGTTTAACCGGAGTGCCGGATGCTGAAGCTTCTCGATACCGCTTAAGTGCGTCCTTCTGACAATCAAGATAAAATAGACAAAGCTGCTCCAGCCGACTATCCATCGGCTTATGGCCGTCTCTAACTTCGTGCAACATATCCTCAAGAAGATGTGAACACTTCTTCATCTCCTGAAGGTTAAAGTAGGCAGATCCCCCTTTTATCGAGTGAATTCCTCTAAAGATCGTATCAATGGCCGATTTTTCGTACTTTCCTTCAGATTCAAGAATGACCTGCTCGATGGCTCCAATATGCTCCTCACACTCGGTACCGAACTCCTGCAGAATATCGAGATCTCCCTCAATTAGGTATTCAGGTGCGATATCTCCGAGGTCCTCGAGTTGATTATCAACCTCAGCTAATACTTCATCTGTATCCTCTTCTTCAGAAGTTTCTTCATTATCAAGTTGATCAGACTCACCTTGGGTATCTTCAGATACAATCTCCTCAGAGCTGGAGCCATGCAGCAGCTGCTCAACAACCGCCTCCTCCGCCTCCTCCTCTTCCTCCTCTTCCTCAACCGTAGCAGCTGAAGCAACTGGAGCAACTGGAGGTTGAATATTTCCCTTCAAAAGATTATCGAGAAAATCCTGCGGAAAAAGGTCTACAAAAGGAGGTGCTTCATCATCACCAAGGTCCTCAATATTTTCCCCATCTATAGATGATTCGGCTATTAGATCGGTAGTAGTACCCTCTTCTTCGAAATCCTCCACGTGAAGATCATTTACTTCGTGGTCGCTTTTTGATTCATCATCTTCAGCTTCTTCAGTCGAAGACCCAGACTGATCCGAAATTCCGGAGAGAAAATCTCGGACTCGTCCAAGATAGTTTGGCTCATTAGCAGTCCGGGATAGCGTCTCTAGAATAGATGATGTGGGGCCACTCTTTTCTATCGCAAGAAGCTCTTTGAATTGCTCAGCGAGCAACTGATACCCTACAGTATCTCCCTCGTGGGTCATATCGAGTAGAATTTGAAGCTCCTGAACTTTGTCCAACGGGAGCCTACACAGTGTTGGTGATAGCTCAGGCTTAACGGGCTGCTTAGATGTATCTGGTTTGATATCCGGTTTTCCGCCTAACTTTTCAGCAACAAATTGGCGGACCCGTTCAAGGAAATCGGGGGCACTCGACAATTGAGCAAGTTCCCGAAGTACACTCTCATCAGCCCCCCCCTTCGAAAGAGAAACAAGCTCTGTGATAACCTCGCCTAAAAGGGCGATTCCTATCGAATCGCCATCGTAGGTCATATCCAGCATAAGCTGAAGTTCAACTAATTTTTCAACAGGTAGTGTCATAATTCTGTCGCCACTGTCTATTAGTGCTTCTTAAAACGATTTGCCGTTTTAGCACCCATGTCAATACTTATTGAAATCCAAGGAGTCTATTACATAAATCGGACCACAGTTCTCGGTAATTATTCCGAGAACTGGGCTCGAATGGTCGAGAGTTGTTACCTCTTACTCCCCAACCCCTGCTCTCCGAGGAAGCTCATTGGGTAGGTAGTTCGGTATGGCAAATGAATTTCTTGAGCCAATTCTTAGTACGAGAATAAACTGTGCATTTTTTTTCTTGACCTGATTCTGATTCTACGTCTTGGCCCGAGAATCACCCTAAAGAAATACCAATCACTGACCGATACCTCCCTTATGGCTTCGGGCAAGAAGATTGCGTGCCTCATAGTCCAGTTTTAGCAAATTAATTCCGGACTAACAGTTAGCCTTATCTGGCGTAAAATAAACGATTGGGTGTGCAGATATAACGAGCAAACGATTCAGGAGAGGTAGGTACCGCTATGAAATGGACTATAAAAAAATCTTTGGGGGCTGCTTTCTGTGCGGTCGGCATTATACCCGCTGTAGTGGTAGGTTACGTAAATTATAGCGGATTCGATAAAATTGCTGGGACACTAAGAGACTCAACAAAGGTTCACGCCGTCAACGTTGCTGATAAAATAGACCGTAATCTATTCGAGCGATACGGCGACGTCCAAGCATTTGGAATTAACCCTGCCGTTCAGGATAGAGCAAATTGGTATAAAGTCGGAGCCGATAATAATGCTATAGTTGCTGCAATGAACAATTATGTCGCGCTCTATGGGATTTATCCCGTTATGATTTTGGTTGATATGAGCGGTAAAGTGATTGCAGTTAATGATAAATCGCTTTCAGGCGATTCTATCAATACAGCTGGTATTTATAAACGATCATACGAGGCTACTTCTTGGTTCCGTGACTCGGTCGAAGGAAAATTCTACACCGCTGATCAGGCTGGTTCTTTGACCGGCACCGTAGTAGGCGATGTGATTCTTAGTGGAGAGGTGACCGCAGCTTATCCTGGGCACTCGGGAAAAGTTATAGGATTTTCTGCACCTGTTAAAGATGCTGCATCGGGCGAAACAATCGCGGTTTGGCATAACCTCGCCGATCTAAGTCTTGTCTCGGAGATAGCAACCCAATTCTTAAGCGAGCTCGAGTCAAGCACGAAACTTCAGTCCACTGCCGTAGCCGTCTTCAATTCAAAAGGAGAGATGGTGCTATCTCACAAGCTTGATAGCGGTAAGGTTTCAAGAGACCCAGCTCCTGCAGTTCTCTTTGATAAAGGAAAACTGACTTCTCAGCTATCGCGGAACTCTGAACCTACCTTGGGTATTGAGGATGGCAGAGCAGTCGCAGCTCATCATTTCCGCGGAGCACTTGGGTTTAGAGGTATGCCCTGGACAGTTGCTGTATCGGTTGATGATGCTGAAATAACAGAAGCGTCGTCAACAGCAATGCAGCTCGGAATAGCCGTAGCGTTAGTTCTTGCTGGACTTCTTACAGGGGTTATCTGGTGGGTGCTAAAAGCTCTTGTATCGCCAATTGAGAAAGGGATTGTTGACCTCCATACCGGATCGTCCGAGCTGCGCTCTGCAGCAGGTTCGGTCTCCACAAGCTCAATATCTCTTGCGCAGGGCGCTACTGAGCAGGCAGCTTCGCTTCAATCATCCTCTCAATCGTTGGAGGAGATCTCTGCATTGTCGCGTCAGAACACAGATAGTTCGCAGCAGGCCTTTGCACTCTCTGATTCAGCACGTGAAGCATCTGAAGCAAGCGTTAAGTCGACCGATAGTTTGATGAATGCGATGCATTCGATTCGGCAAGCTGCTGATGAGACAGCGCAAATCATTAAAATAATCGACGAGATCGCATTCCAGACAAACCTTCTTGCCCTTAACGCAGCTGTCGAAGCGGCGCGAGCAGGAGATGCTGGTAAAGGTTTTGCGGTGGTCGCTGAAGAGGTTAGAAACCTAGCTCAGCGTAGTGCTAATGCGGCACGCGAAACAGGCGACAAGATTCGTCACTCGAAACAGCTAGCTCAAGAGGGCGTTGATGTAGCTGAAGAGGTAGCGCGCGCACTCGATAATATCCGACAGAAGGTCGTGCAGTCAGCGTCTCTTGTGAAAGAGATTGCCGCAGCAAGCCGAGAACAATCTGCCGGAATAAACCAGGTGAATGGAGCAATTGGCGAGTTGACGACGGTCACTGCAAGAGCAACCGCGGTATCTCAGCAAACAAGCTCATCTGCAGAGCAGCTCACTGCTCAAGCGTCAGCATTTGACATAATAATCGGTCGATTACTAACAACAGTAGGACACAGGGAGAGGCGAGTGCATGCCGTTTACCAACGGCCTGAGCCGATTCCTGAACCTTATAAACCAAAGCAGGCTCCGATTCCAAAAGATGTAAATGTTGTCAAAGATCAGAAAAAAGTTGAAGTAGCTGCCCGTGAAGCATTCATCGCAAAGCAAGCTCCTAAAACGGTAGCAAACCCGGCACCTGCGCCGAAGGAAACCCAAGCAGAGTCGGTGATACCGTTCGATGATGATAATTTTGCAGGATTCTAGGTGATTGGTCTTCCCTCTCCGTTTTCGACGGAGGGGGATCAAGATGGATCGAGGAACAGTATATAAGAGTTTAAAAATTTCAGAAGTCTAGGCTGAAGCGTAGACGAGAAAGATAGAGATATTTGATCGGAGCAGCTTCCGGTTCCAGTTAACAACGGTAAAGAGGTGGCTATGAACACAAATCAGCCAAGGGCAACGACAGAGCTTGCTGGAAAGTATCTGACTTTCGCTGTCTCCAAGGAGCGGTATGGAATAGAGATATTGACCATCCAGGAAATCATTCAGGTTCCGCAATTAACGCGGGTACCAAAGAGTCCAGAACATACAAAGGGGGTCATTAATCTTAGAGGTAAGATAATTCCAGTTATCGATCTAAGAGGAAGGTTCGGTATTATGGAGATACCGTACAACGAACGAACGTGTATCATCGTCGTTCACATGAAGAGAGGTAGCTCGTCAGTTCCTATCGGTCTTGTGGTCGATACAGTTCTTGAAGTGCTCGATTTTGAGCCTAAAGAAATAGAACCATCCCCTGCCTATGGCGATAGCTTCGACTCATCCGCCATCCTTGGGCTGGGAAGAAAAGGTATTATCGTAACGATACTTTTAGATGCTCAGATCCTGCTCGGCGTAATGAAAGATTTCGAGCACGAGGATATGCAAGAGCACGCTTTATAGAAAGATGCCTGTACATCGAAGCATGGGACGGAGTGGTTGGGTGAAAAACACCACTCCGCCCCATGACAAACTATTTTGCTCGGTCAACTGGGGCCAAATTAGATTCGACTACAAAGTTGCCGAATTCCGTCTTAAACGGGATAACAACGATCGGTATCTTGGCAAATTGAGCGACCTCGACCCCCTGCCCTTTCAACATAAAAGGGGTCGCCATATCGAACACCAATCCTCGCTCCGACATCTCTTTTTTTGCGACACCTGCAATCACATTAGTTAGCTCACCGACTGCATCAAGGATATCGTCGTCAATCGAAGTAATATCCTCCATAAACATTCGGCTCACGATACCGAGGATACACGGCTCATCAAAACTAATTGCCATGTTTCCCGCCAGAGCTGGACCTCCCATTCCAATAACACCGGTCGCTGTACCGAAAGTTTTCTTATCGGACTTCAAATACGGCTGACCCGGAGTCGAGACCGTTGATGCCATAGTGTCGATAGTGTTGATCGCGGCGTTGATGAACGGATTTATGTATTCTGCCTTCATGACATGTTCGCAAAAAATAAGGGTGTCAATTTCTAAAGGAATCTAGAAATCAAGCTTTAACAAAAAGATAGATGGCTACAAATAGATTTGGATTCGGCTTCCCTCTTTTCATAGTAGCAAAGGACACCCACAACGCCAGACGATATCTATCGAACACTAGTTGTAAATTAGTTGTTATTTCGTCTTTGAGTTTAGATTTTGGTAATCACCAAGTCGTAGTATTCACAAAAATAATTTAATCGCCGCTATTTACACTCAAGATTTCCATTTGATTTGACGATCTCACCTATGGTCCTGAGCTAAAGGTCTGCCTTTGATTAGTAATGTTGGAAAAGTTCATAAGAGATCCGCATGTCCCTGATATTAAAAGACAAAAACTACCCGGTACTCGTGGTCGACGACTTCTCAACGATGAGGCGAATCATAAAAACGGCCCTCAAACAGATGGGAATCGAAGATATCACCGAGGCAGAGGATGGAAAAATCGCTCTCCAAAAGCTGAAATTAAAAGATTTCAAGCTAATAATTTCCGATTGGAATATGCCTAATTTAATGGGTATAGATTTTCTTCGGAGAGTTCGAGCGGACGAAAAATATAAACATATTCCCTTTTTGATGGTGACCGCAGAGGCGAGGAAAGACAACGTTCTTGAGGCCGCAAAGGCGGGGGTCAGTAATTATATCACAAAGCCGTTTACTGCCGAAGATCTTCAAAAGAAAATAGAAAATATCGTTGCAAAACAGCAATCTTCCCCTGCTCAGCCCGCAGCAGGCGCCGAGGCTGCACCAGCTGCGGCACCTGCGACAGAGGGTTAATTTTTGATGAAGAGCAAGGCGCAATCGTTGGATGATTTTAGCGCCGATTCCCAGTCATTAGAGGAAGGCCAAGCCTTACTTGACTGCCACTCTCAACAAGGGTGAGAAACTCTTGGTGAGTTGAGTGGCAGTTCGAAAATAGGACGACGCTGCTGCCGAGAGCAAAATAGGCAAGTTCGTCTCCGCGAGAAAATTGCCGATTAGTCGGAAAACGACGGAGCGCCTTACTACCGAAATTGAGTCGGCTGGTCGAGAAAGAAGGTTCCCACGGAAGCCTAATTGATCCAACATTTGTTGCACCGACCATAACCAGAATAGTTGTTCGGTTTTCTTGCTTAAAGACGAATACTAACCTTTCATTTTTCGAGAAAAGTTTTGGGATATTGGCGAGTGACCAATCGTTGACCGGCCAGAGAGCGCCCGGGATGAGAATCATCTCTTCAAGTATTCCATCAACTGGCGCGTGTACCCGATGATAGTCTCTAGGGGAAAGATATATATTCCACCAAAGCGCACCCTCACAGAGCGCTGCGAAAGAGCGACTTCCGAGCAGTTCTTCTAGTGTATAGGGAGCCCCTTTAACGGTGAAAGTAAGGGCTGAGGAGCACACCCCTGTCTCCCTCAGAGTTCCATCTACAGGACAGGTCAGAAGCGCTGGATCAATCGGGCGTGCGCCGACCCTAAGTCGACGGGAGAAAAATTCACCTACACTTCGATACTCTGGGAGCGGAAGCTCTACCTCACTAAGATCGATCCCAACAATATAAGAGAACAAGCTCAATACCGGAGCACGAAGCATCTTTGGAAGCGGAATCTGGGCGATCTTACCAACAAGCCAACTCATCTGCCTCTTTGGTAGAATACGGGTTACACTGGATAGTGACATATCGAAAGATTCCTATTTATGAGCCAGATAAAGTGGAGACTGGGCAGTCAGCCGTGATACTAGTATGATCGATAGATAAGTTTCCAGAGTTCGGAAAGTATATTGTTTCCCTGCACGGCACATCATAACTAATAAATTTCAGACCCTCCTATGCGAGAAACGCTCTTTGCTAGATGGATATCTCTTCCCGCTTGGGTGCGATTACTTGGGGCGCTTTTCCTCCTTTTTGCGGTCATTGGAACCCTTCAATCTGTCTGGAATTTTCGAAGGCACGAAGAGCAAAAAGAAGAAGGGGCAGAGGAAAAATCTGCGCTGATCGATCCTAAGGAAGAGGAAGAATTAATCGGATCTGGTAAAGCATCATCTGCTCAAAAATCGAGCGCACCTGCGATAAATAAGAACTCCATCAAGGTCTCACAAAAGGGGCTATTGATCGAATCGGACGAGACTGAAGAGTTTGGGGAAGTAAAACAATCAGCACCTCTAACAGGTATCACAGAGACGACTGTGAAAGAGACTCCACCTCCCTTGCCAATCCTCTCCAACGAAGCCGTTAGGGAGGAGCCAGATGCCTCAGCTAACGGATTAAAATCCCAATCACCTGCCGCACAGACTCCCGGTGTTCCCATCGCTAAGGCTCGCCCCACTTCCGTGAGTGATATTCTAGACGAGGTACCACCGGGCGCACCTAATTCACCAGTCAAGCTCGCCCACTATCGATTTGTACTAGCCTCTACAACCTTTGAGACATCTAGGTCGAAGGAAAATCATCTTGATAGGGTTGCGGCTCTGGAGAGACTTACGCAGGTCGCGTGCATGCCGTCACTGGGTAGGACCCTTTCCTATCGAGAGCCATCCGCGGATCCACTCTGCCTCGCCGCAATTAAGCGATTGCTTGCGATAAATCCCGAAAGCACCACCGCTCTTTGCGCCCGCGATGGAATTGATTCTCCTTCGTGCTATGCCGCTGACGCTGACACGACCTTCGAGGTCCCTTCTGTCTCTATCGACGAGGAGGTTGATAATCGGGGCGTAAAAGCAAATATACGCGATGTCAAAGATCAGCTTACAAAGAGCATGACACAGATGCGGAGCAATAGTGCTCTTGCAACTGAGGAAAAAAAAGCACAGCTCAGAGATGAAACTGTCAAGCTCGCGAAGAACTTTCTTTCAATCGCCTGTGCAAGCCGAAAGATTGGAGTTAGGGAGCGCCCAACAGTAACGGGCAAAGATTTCAGTCGCCAAGACGACCCATACGGTATAAACGATTTTCTGAAGGAGAGGGAGCAGAATCGTGATAGCGACGATACGGTGATGCGAAATCCCGAGGAGCTAACGTCCCCTGAACCGGAAGCCTTTGTACGGCCTAAAACAAATCAACAGGTCACTCCCGATCCCACAAGCAGAACGAAGGAGCAGGAAACATACAAACCGCTTGGCCTCGTAAATCTTATCTCCTCTGATTGTCAATCGGCGATTGATACAGCTCGATCCGTGGACCCAACCATCGCTCTTATACCGTGCGCTGAAAGAGGATTTTACTCACCCCGCTGCATACAATCGCTTCGGGCCGCTCGCGATGCCGAAAAACGCTCAGGGGGCTCGAGAAAGGAAGATTACGACGAAGATAAGGGGTTCTCTCGGTTCTAAATTAATATTCGACCGAACAATTGAGGGCTGAACACGGATTTCCTAACGACGGATTACACGCCGTCGAGGATTCCTTTCGGGAAAAACCCTTTTAGACGGCACCTAATTCTCGTTCAATAACCGAGGCGAGCTCCGATGCATGTTTTTTGCACTGATCCTCAGTTTCAGCCTCAACCATGATCCGCACCTTATTTTCGGTGCCCGAATAACGAACGAGTACACGTCCCCTTCCCTTCAATTCTTCCTCTTTTGTATCGAGTAACGCCTTGAAGGGAGGAATTGCCTCGAGGGGGATTCGCTGACTCACTGAAACATTAACTAGCTTCTGCGGAAACCGCTGGTAATCGGCCAACAGTTCTGAGAGCGGCTTTTGACGGCGGAACATAATAGAAAGGACTTTTAACGCGGTAAAAATGCCGTCGCCGGTTGTTGAATGGGCTCCAAAGATGGTGTGACCTGATTGTTCGCCGCCCAGCTCACTTCCGGTTCGGAGCATCTCTTCGAGGACATACCGATCACCAACCCCAGTCCGGACTAACTCGATACCGCGAGCTGCTAGAAAACGTTCTAGACCTACATTTGACATCACGGTAGCGATCACCCGATTACTCGGCAACAGTCCGCGATCTTTAAGATCAGCCGCGCAGAGCGCTAGGATCATATCCCCATCGACCACCGAGCCCCGCTCATCAACAAGGATACACCGATCGGCGTCCCCATCGAGCGATATGCCGAGAGATAGATTTTGCTCAAGCACTAGGCTCCTTACAACCTCCGGATACAAACTACCAAAGCCTGCGTTTATATTCCTCCCGTTTGGGCTCGCGCCACGCGAGATAACCTCCGCACCCATCTCGGTCAATACCTGCGGAGCCACCGTGTACCCCGCGCCATGCGCAGCATCCAGGCCCACCCGAAAACCTTCGAAGCTCAGCTCTCGGGGAAACGCCCCTTTCAGAAAAACGGTGTACCGACCTACCGCATCGTGAATCCGAGTCGCTTTACCGAGATTACACGGGTCTGCATTGTGCAAAAGCTCCGATGGGGAATCGAGAAGAGCCTCTATCTCTGCTTCCACCTCATCGGGAAGCTTGTATCCATCCGCGCCAAATATCTTGATACCGTTATCGGAGAAGGGGTTGTGCGATGCGCTGACCATGATCCCTGCATCAGCTCGCATACTGCGAGTCATATACGCTACTCCAGGGGTCGGAAGAGGTCCAACAAGTAGGACATCGCCTCCCATCGCTGTAATGCCTGAGGTAAGAGCATTTTCAATCATGTACCCCGATACTCTTGTATCTTTGCCGAGCAAAATGCGATGTTTTCCTCCTCGTCGCATGAAGAGCTTAGCGATAGCTTTTCCCAAAAGTACGAGCATCTCCGGGTTAAGAGGCGCAACTCCCGCCACCCCCCGAATTCCATCAGTGCCAAAGTACTTTCGCTCTCCCGGATTATTTTCAGAATTAAGATTATTCACATCGATTCTCCCCGTCACTGCGAACTGCCACTGCTGGTAAAAAGAGGCTCTACAAAAAAATGAGCTCAGACTAAAAAGATCTTAAATGGTCCTACCGCTGCTTTGTTGACAAACTACCATCTCCTCGCACTTCAACTGTCGCGGGCTCAATCGCCTCAATAGCAACTCCCGCCGGTCTGTCCACCGAGACCATTACCGCACTGCCCGGCTTATCTGTTTCAGCAAGCCTTACAAACGGAATGACATCGCCCTCGGAAAGACCCTCAACGACTCGTCGCGGCCCACTCACAGTCACCCGCACTTCTTTAGGAGAGACTCTCCTGTTTTCCCCCTCCGCTATACGAATCTCCAATCTTTTTCGTCGAAAAACCCTCTTGGTCGGAATAGGAAGCACGTCAACCGCGACGGTAACACGATCGGCTGAGAGTGTCATACTTCCCGCCGGTTTTCGCAACGAAAGCTCCTGCGAGCCGCTTTCTGAGAGAGTGGCCAGATCGAGAGGATAGGTCTCGACTGCTTTCAAATCCTGCAACAAGGCGGCCGGACCCTCAACCAAAACCATATCAGGCTCCCACCGCACCCCCTGCAATCGATATCCTTCACTGACCCGCCCAGCTCGCGGTATTTCAACCGAAATAAGTTTCGATGCTTTTCTGTCGAAGCGCAGCTCTACCTCTGAGGGATCAACACTCGTAACCGATACCCCAGAGGGGAGAGAAAGTTCGTCTGGTTTAATCGGAACGACGTAGCGCTGCGAAACATCTTTTGGAAGCGCGACCTTGAGCGCCTTTAATCCATCGAGCCCCGTATTAAGAAGAAATGATGGCCCTCGTACCCGCACCGCCACTTGATTAACACTCGATGCAATCAGCAGCGTATCCTCAGGAACATTCACAACCTCAACGGGCACCGTGATTGTAAGCGAGCTAATATTGGTAGTTACCACATACCAAAGGCTTAGCGCTGCGCAGAGCGACAAGAGTTTCAAAAACAAAAGTGAGCGAAAAAACGATTTCATTCGGGAGGTCCTCTAACGGCGGCGATCCTCAAACAACGCGGCACTCATAAAAAGCCGAGTGATCACAACATAGCATTACTTTTTGGCACTCTCTTGTGGCCCAAAATAGCGCCCGAGGGAAGCAGCAAGCGCTGCGGCATCAAGATTGCGAGTCATCTTTCCCTCGCAGACAATTGATATCGCCCCTGTTTCCTCAGACACCACCAAAACCACAGCATCGCTCCGCTCCGATATGCCGACTGCTGCTCGGTGACGAGTACCAAGATTTGGATCAAGATCAGGATTCGAGGTCAGCGGTAAAACACACCCAGCCGCCTTAATGCGAGAGCCAATTATTACGACTGCTCCATCATGCAGAGGACTATCTTTGGAAAAAATCGAGCTCAGCAATTTTCGGCTTACCATCGCATCAAGAATCACCGACTCCTCAACGAGGTCAACCAACCCAATATTTCGCTGAAGAACGATAAGAGCACCCGTTCTTGCTTTTGAGAACTTTCCACATGCAACAGCGAGATCTTCTAGAACTGACTCATGAGCATTCGTAACCTCGTTAGCGAGTATTGGTTGCAAGCCAACTTTAGTTAAACCTCTTCGAATTTCATCCTGGAAAAGAACCACAATAACGATGATTATCGCATCTAGAAACCGCCCCAAAAGCCAAGCGAGGGTGAGGATGCCAAGCTGAGTTGCGAGCAGGTGGCCCGCAACAATAAAGATCAGCCCCCATACCATCGGAACTGCACGAGTACCCCTTATTACAAGGAGACCTCGATAAAGAAGGACGGTAACCAAAAAAATGTCCACGATCGAGCGGATAACAAACTCCCCATCGCCGATCGCCGAAGTTGACATAAAAGTTGCTCTCCGATACCAAATCCTCTAACCGATGCATTTTATAAATGAGCCGGGGAATGTTTGGTCATCCCTTCCCGCACGAGCAAACCGCCCCCATTTAGGTCTTCTGGGGCTCTCCTTCGCCTGACGGCTCCGACACTGCTGGCTCCGACACTGCTGGCTCCGATGCCGCGGGTTCTGATTTTCGCTCGAAAACAATTGCATCAATCTCAGCTCCATCGAGCGTTTCAGCTTCAATCAGCCTTTTTGCCAACGAATGAAGCACTCCGAGCCGCTCAGAAACTATCCCGTGAGCGACCTGATATTGCTGTTCAATAATACGGCGCACTTCCCGATCTATCTCAACCTGAGTGTGTTCTGAGTGCTCTTTAGGCTTCCCAATTTCTCTTCCCAAGAACACATGTTCCTCTCTACCGCTATAATACAACGGCCCGAGGGTGTCGCTCATTCCCCACTCACAAACCATTCGTCGAGCGATCTCCGAGGCGCGCTCAATGTCGTTTTTCGCCCCTGTTGTTATTTCATGGAAAATCAGATCCTCAGCAACCCTTCCCCCAAAGAGAACGGCGAGCTGATCGAGAAAATATGCTTTTGAATAGGTGTGCTTATCACCCTCTGGAAGCTGCTGCATAAGCCCTAACGCCATACCTCTCGGCACGATCGTCATCTTGTGGACTGGATCAGCGTTCTTGAGCATCTTTGCGACGAGGGCATGACCACTTTCGTGATACGCTGTGGTCTCTTTTTCTTTCTCAGAAAGAAGCATCGAGCGGCGCTCTGCTCCCATCATCACCTTGTCTTTGGCATACTCAAAATCGCTCTTTCCGACCGTTTCCTTATTTTTACGGGCCGCAAAGAGAGCTGCTTCATTTACCAGTATCTCAAGGTCAGCCCCCGAAAATCCTGGTGTCCCCCGTGCAATCACCTCAAGATCAACATCGCTCGCGACCGGAACTCGCTTAACATGAACCTTGAGTATTCCGAGTCGACCATTCAAATCCGGTCGTGGCACGACAACTCGTCGGTCAAATCGTCCGGGTCGCATCAAAGCGGGATCAAGCACATCGGGTCGATTTGTCGCTGCGATTAGGATGACCCCTTCGTTGCTCTCAAACCCATCCATCTCAACTAGAAGCTGATTTAGAGTTTGCTCACGTTCATCGTGACCTCCCCCCATGCCAGCACCACGATGCCGACCCACCGCATCAATCTCATCGATGAAGATGATACAGGGCGCATTCTTTTTCCCCTGAATAAAGAGGTCGCGAACTCGAGATGCACCTACCCCCACAAACATCTCGACAAAATCTGAACCCGAGATACTAAAGAAAGGAACTCCTGCTTCTCCTGCTATCGCCTTGGCGAGTAGGGTTTTTCCCGTTCCTGGTGAACCAATAAGGAGAACTCCTTTCGGGATTCGGCCGCCAAGACGGGTAAATCTCTTAGGATCTTTTAAAAATTCGATAATTTCCTCGAGCTCTGCTCGTGCTTCATCGATACCGGCAACATCGTCGAATGTGACCTTTGTCTGACTTTCCGTCAGCAACTTCGCGCGGGATTTGCCAAAACTCATCCCCTTACCTGCCCCCATCTGCACCTGCCTCATAAGGAAGATCCAGAGCCCGAAAACGAGCAAAAATGGGAGAACATTCGCAAGTATTATCGCGTACGAGGTTTGGTCACTCGGTTCCTGTACCGAGATCTGGACGCCATGTTTGCGCAGAATTTCTATCAATTTCTCGTCGTCAGGGGCTATAGTCTTGAACCGTCGAGCACCCGAGGTATCCTTACCCGATATATTATTCCCCTCAAGCTCGACACTCCCAATTTTGTCGGCCTCGACCTCTTGTAAAAACTCAGAATACGTCAATGTTTCTGCAAGCTCCCCCTGCTTGCGGACTAGTCCATAGAGGCTCAGGAACAGCACCAATACCGCCATCCACACAAACGTTGCGCTTTTAGAAAACTGGCTCAAGCTAATCCTCCCTGATGACGGGTTTTCTTTCGGTCTTTAACAGCCAACTCACACCGGAGAGCTCCGCCACTGCTTCATACAAAATAGGCGAAGAAACGCTCATCCGGTCCGAAGACCGAAACTGGTAATGATTAATAGTGCCTAAACACCCCCGTACCCGCAACGGAATGAACGAAAAATAGATCACCTCGCCCCCAAAAAAGGAGGTTGGGATACAGGGGCGGAGGTTAAAACCTCCATTGGCATTCACCGTAGGATGCGATTGGGCCGATGAAGGAGCCACAAAAGACAATACACCGTTTGTAGCTTAGCTCCTCTTGAGCCCGCCTCCAGAGCGCACCAAGCTCACGCCGCCAGAACACTGAAATTCACGTCGGCTTCCCGATAAAAACCGGATGAAACGGACTCCATGTCGGGGCCCGAGCGGGTATCCGATGAGGGGGAGGAGTGCTCGGGAAACTATTCGCCACCGAAGAGGAGCTGGGGCTGCGGTAACAACCGTTCGTAACTGTTGCGTCCAAGCTCGAGATCCGCTCGGCAGCTCAGCAAGCGGAGCAAGGTGATGCTCGGCAAGCTCCCACAAGAATCGAGAATCCTCTGAAAGCCGCTCGGCCTGTTCTGCCAAAACGTCCTCCCCCACCCCAAATTCATCGCAGAGGAACGGAATCAATCTGTGTCGCACTCGATTCCTAGTCCGACACAAACTTTGATTCGATTCATCCTCGCGCCACGAAACACCCCAACCAGAGAGGGTTTCTCGAATTGTTTGTTTACTCACTCCCAGCAGCGGACGTACCACCCTTTGCCGTGCGTTGAACGGCTCTGGACCAACGATCTCCCGATTCATTAAGAAACGTGAAAGAACGGTTTCGACAAGATCATCGCGGTGATGGGCTGTCAGAATAAGCGACAACTCTCGCTCGTGTGCAACCTCATTAAAAAAACGGTACCGCTCCTGCCGCCACCAGCTCTCACAATTGACACCTGCAGGGACCGATTCGAGTCGCCGACAGTGATACGCCTCTACCCCAAACCGCGAGCAGAGCTCTTCAACATACGCTGCATCGTCGCGACTTTCCGAACGCGCAGCGTGATCGACATGAGCCACCTCGATATGGTAGCGCTGCATCGTAGCAAGCCGCGCGAGCCCAACGAGAAGACAAACGCTATCGACTCCCCCTGAGACCGCAACTAGCACCCGAGAGGTTGGCGGGACCGCAGCAACGATTGCGCGCTCAACCTCACAGCGGTGCTCGGCGGGGTCCCCCTTCTGATGGCTCATCACAACATCACCAAACCTCAGTTAATTTTTGATGTTATCGATACCATACCGCCCACTGCCGGTGAACATTAGCGCAACTGCGCCAGCCAACAAAATAACATCTTTATTGAAGAGATGAGGATCGTTCGGGAAAAATCCAAGAGCAACAATAAACGATAGAAGCATCAACGCTGCGACAATAGAAACCAGAATTGTCCAAAAACCAACTACAAGAAGAAACCCGATGATAACCTCTGCATACGGCAAACCAGTCCCGTAAAGAATCGCCATCTGCTCCGGCAAAATACCAAAATCAACGACGTGCCGGAGAAACACTCCCATGTTATCGAGCTTCATCATCCCTGCGAGGATAAAATAAGCTCCCAGCGCGATCCGAAAAATCGCAGGCCCCCATCCGGTATCTCCAACCGGTTTCTTGAAATCGATCATTATCATCCTCCCCTGTTCTGGAATCCCTATTCGGGAACGACCTTTACTCAGCTAGACAGCCTAGTCGGTTTCGCTCTCAGTGCAAAGAGGGTACTGCGCAGAAGGTGCTACTCAGAAAGCTTCGCGCAGTTGGTTTCGTGTGCGCCACATAGACGAGATTGGAGGGGCACCGTCGAACCGACTGGATTTCAACCACCTGGATGTGGTTCTATTACCATATTAGGAGTTCAGTCGGTGCCAAGCGAAAAATCTCTGCCCCGATACTTTTAAAAACTTCTGTGTTGTCCCCTCTTCCACGAGCACGAGCTGTATGACCACTTTTGAAGAAGAGCTTTTCGCGTTAGAGCAGTCTGAACCAACCCTTGGGTTACTTCTTCGTAATCGACCTCGTCCTTCTTCACCAGCCACATTAACCATCTGGCAGCTCGCCACAAAAATGACGTGCGCCCCGCTTGAAACAGTACAGCTCCAGCAGATGTTCTCTGACCTTCTCGCCGAGCTTCCCGAATTTACGGCGCAGATTGACCGTGATATTCAGGCAACTCTTACTCGCGATCCTGCGTGTCGCGGAAGTGTTTTCGTGGTGCTTTTTTATAAGGGATTTTTAGCCCTGCAGAGCTATCGGCTGAGCCATAATCTCTGGCAGAGCGGACGCATTCCCCTCGCGCTGTGGCTTCAGAGTCGATGTAGCGAAGTATTTGGGGTCGATATTCATCCTGGAGCAAGACTCGGCAGCGGTATTTTTATCGATCACGCGACAAGCATCGTCATCGGTGAAACCAGCGTGGTCGAAGATGATGTATCAATTCTCCATGAAGTAACTCTCGGTGGAACCGGCAAGCATGGCGGAGATCGCCACCCCAAGGTTCGGCGAGGGGTAATGATAGGTGCTGGGGTAAAAGTACTCGGCAATATCGAGCTCGGCGAATACTCAAAAATCGGAGCTGGCAGCGTAGTGCTCCGATCCGTACCCCCACATAGCACCGCTGTCGGAGTCCCTGCTCAGGTCATCGGCAGCTGTACGTGCGATTTTCCGGCTGATGAAATGGATCAGTGGGTTGAAGGAGGCGAAGGGTAATCGGTGATTTCCGAAAATCAGAAATCCCCATTTCCCCCTTGATTTACCCCTTCGCCAACACAAACCGCTCACCGTTAAGCACCACACCCAGCGGCTCAACCACCACCTCGCGCCCCTTATCTGTGGCCTCAGTCTGACCCGCCACCACTGCTTCAAGCCCGAGCTCCTTAGCACACGCGACAATCGCCGACGCATCGCTCGATGATCGAGCAACGATCATAAATCCGGCACCCATGTTAAAAACATTCAGCAAACTCTCGATAGGCACCCCGATCCGCTCAGCATAAAATGAGAACACCTCCGGAATAGGTAACATCTGCGAAATCCGATAACGCAATGGACGCTTGCTGCGCATCATCTTGAGCCACCCATGCCCTGAGATATTCTCCATCGAAACAGGGACAATCTCGCGCCGCAAAAGTTCCTGAACAAGGGGCGAGTAGAGAACCGACGGTGCGTTGAGCGCCCGCCAATACTCCGTTGCCGAGGGAAGGAGGGTTCGAAATCCACAAGGGAGAGATTCAGCGAGAGTACGTAACGGAGTATATCCATTCTCTTGTGGGCCTGAGCTCGCAACTAACACGATCGACTGACCTTCTGCCAGATCCCCGCCACCAATCGGCGCGATTCCTCGTGGCATAATCCCGCACACCGCCCCCGCGAGATCAACTCGACCCTCGATGATCTTTGTCTTTAACTGCGGCGTTTCTCCCGAGATGTACACCGCACCGACCGCTTTACACGCCGCGACAAAGCCATCCAGAAACCCTCCAAGAAATCCCTCAGTAAAAACCCGCTCAGGAGTGCTCGTCGGCAGGTATTGCGAGATTAGAAGCGGTCTCATCCCACACGATGCAATGTCATTGGTGAGAGCACTTACCGTTTTAATCGCTATATTGTGCCAAAACTCGTATTCCTCATCTTCCGAAAGATACTCGGGGCGCGCATCATCAGCCGTTCCCAAACCCTCCGTAACGAGCGACATCGCAAGGTGCTCACCTCCGTGCTGCATCAGCCGTTCGAGCGGAAGCATAAATATATTTGCACTCGCGCCAAGCGCTTCATCAGGAACAAATCCATAATCCCGCGCAAACCCTAAAGTGCGACGCGATGCTTCAATACACCTCAATTTAACCTGATCCAACACCTCGTAATTGACCTGATTTATCGCCATTCTCGCCCCTAATTCTCATTTTAACGAAAAATTACACCTCGACACCAACCATCCACAAAGTACTTCTCCAGAGTATTCGCTCCCTTGTTTATCCACACCCAAACGCAGTATAAACAGAGCGTCTCAACAACGAGGAGTCTCACCCGTTCCAATCTCAACTTCCGCTTTAAGGTACCCCATGGCAATCGATGCGCCAACTCTCGAACAAACTCGCCGCCAAATGGAGAAGCTGCTCGATCGAATCATTCCGACAGGGGAAATTCGGTGGAAAGCAGAGTTAGTTTATGAGATCAACCGACTAAAAAAAGAGCGCGGTGCGATTATCCTCGGTCACAACTATATGGAGCCGGCACTTTATCATACCGTTGCCGATGTGGTAGGAGATTCGCTCGAATTATCCCGAAAAGCTGCCGAAACAACGGCAAACCCGATTATTTTCTGCGGAGTCCGATTCATGGCGGAGACCGCAAAGATTCTCAATCCCGCAAAAACAGTCCTATTGCCCGCGAAAGAGGCAGGCTGCTCACTCGCGTCGAGTATCACTCCGGAAGATGTTCGCGGGCTTCGCGAGCGTTATCCGGGCATTCCAGTTGTTGCTTACGTTAACACCTACGCTGCGGTCAAGGCCGAGGTCGATCTTTGCTGCACCTCAGGAAACGCCGCAAATGTAGTTCGTTCTCTTGAGAGTGAGGCAATTATTTTTATCCCAGATGAGTACCTCACCAAAAATGTGGCGGCGGAAACCGGCAGAACAATTATTCAGGCAGGGGAAGATCTCCCGCCAGGAGTGCCGGTTCTTATCAGCTGGCCAGGGCGGTGCGAAGTTCACGAGCAGTTTACTCCAGGAGATGTCGAGCGAGTTCGGGATCAATTTCCCGATGCATTGGTATTATCGCACCCAGAATGTAGTCCCGAGGTCGTTGCAGCATCAGATTTTGCCGGTTCAACCTCTCGCATGATCTCCTACATTCGCTCCTCCTCGCGACGCCGTTTTGTTTTACTTACCGAATGCAGTATGGGCGACAATATCGCGGCCGAAGCTCGAGACAAAGAGATGGTCGGGCTCTGCTCAATACGCTGCCCACACATGAATCAGATTACCCTCGAAGACACCGTTCGAGCGCTTAGGGAAAATGTCACTGAGATAGATGTTCCAGAGGAAATTCTGGAGCGGGCAAAGCTCTCGCTCGATCGGATGATTGCAATTTCGTAGCAGTTTTTCGGGGCCCATAACCTGAAGTGCTGCCACTTTTTGCTGGCTCACTCGATAAACCTGGGGGATACTGGGAGGAGCGCTCAAAGGAGCCCACCTTAAAAGGCCCCGTTTCAAAACGATCCTTATGGCTATTCCATCCCTCTCTCGCTCTCTCGGAACACGTTTTCTTGAACGATTGACCTCTCTAGCGGGAAATAAGAGCACAGCGGGAAATCCACTTGCAGCGCTTGGAGCTCAAGACGCCGCAATTACGGGAAGCAGCCTTCGCTCCGGCGCTGAGCTAATGGTAAAATCTATAGAGCTTTTAGCTGCCGGTTTTCAGGCGGTTCAGGGTACTCAGGTAGCCTTAAATTCATTCAGCGAATCGCTCGACGAGTTGATCTCATTTGCCGAATCGGCTGCAGATCCAGCTACAGGACAAGAAGATCGCGATAGACTCGTTCTTTCGTATCAACAAAAAGCAAATGAACTAAAGCGAGTCGTCGAGGGCGCAAGTAATGGCGAAAATAATCTCATCACGAAAACCGGAATAACAGAGGTACTAAATCAGATAAGCCTTAATCCGGAAGATCTCGAAGAATTATCGGGAGTCCTTGATTCGATAGAATCAGCAACTAGCGATGGTGATCTTTTCGATCCAACCCTCAAAGCCGACCGCCCACTCGCGATACCACCGAATCTTCCAAGTAGTGGAGACACAACTGATTACGGTTCAGTACTCGATGGCTCCGCAGCTCTAACCTCGCGGCGCGGTGCCTACAACCTCCTCGCCGATCTGAAGGAGGTAAAAAGCAATCTCGATACAAACAAAAAAGCGATCGGAGACCTAAGCTCATATATCTCTGATGCTCGAACCCTAGTTCGAACAGTAGGGCTATCGCTCCTAGATCTAACCTCTCTCGCCGACGGCGGCGCATCCGCCGAACAACTCTCCCTATCCCTCCAATCCCGAGTCCGAGCCGACGCCCGAGGCGCCCTAGACCAACTTGAATCTTTAGGTCCACTGGTTGGGAAAGCGGCGACGCTGCTTGATGCGGCGTGATTTTGTTGGTTGGGGGGTGGTGGAGGGGTGGATTAGTTCGGGGCGAATTTGGTTAAATTAAGAGGTGTTGATGAGGCTGGGGTTTTGGGGTGTTTGAGAGGGTCGTTGGCTGGCGGACTGACCGGGTACCTCTACATCTCTGAGATGAAGAGGTTGGGGCTAAAACGCCCGTACCTCTATGCCTCAGAGGCGTAGAGGTATGGGCCAATCTTTCCGACCTTTTCTCATAACTCAACACCCTCCTTCGGTGATACGATTTATGGGACAACGGCTATAGAAAAAAATCCGGAATCCTTTTGCTTCGGTGGTATTATTTTTACGCATACCGGCCTTTTGAGAGGATGGGTTGACTTTTCATGGTTGAGGAGAGTACCGTTCTGAGGTCCTTTTGGGTAAACGAATGGTAACTTTCATTACCGGGATTTGTTTAGGGGCCCTTTTGGGATTGTCCCTAAACGCTCTGCGATGGGCGAGGGCCGACCTTAGGAAAGGGGAGGTCTCTTCAGCCCTGATAGAGGGTTCGCTAGGAGCCCTCGGAATTGCGTTGTTCCTGTCGCAAGGCATCCCAGCTTTGCAGAAGGCGATGTTATTACGCTAAAGGTTTATTAAAGGGCGGTCCTCAAAAAACCGCCCCCCAAATTCGCCCTCCGCCCCTTTGAATTTCCATACCTATTAGCTGAAGAGCCTACCTCTATACCTCTGAGGTGTAGAGGTAAGGTAAGCCAATCAACGTCCCCCCCCACCTGTCCCACAACTGTCCCTCCACAAGCCTCACCACCATTTCCACAAAATAATTCACAAGTTACCTCGCCATGCATACCATATCATAAAAATTCCGGTATTTTTTATGGCGACCTATACACGACTACTAAATCCCCCAGATTCCTCATTTTTTCTGTTTGGTTTGCTGGGAGCCGGGAAGACGTCGTGGGCGAAGGGGCATTTTGGTGATGCTGAGTGGTTCAATCTTTTGAGTGAATCGCTCTATCAAGAACTGTTGCTTAACCCGGGGCTTTTTGCGGACCGAATTCGGCGGTTGCCCGCGGGGTCATGGGTGGTGATCGATGAGGCTCAGCGGCTTCCGAACCTTCTGAATGAGGTGCATCGCGCAATCGAAGAGTTAGGGTTGCGATTTGCGATCCTTGGCTCGAGTGCGCGAAAGGTTCGTACTGCAGGGGTCAACTTATTGGGGGGACGGGCGGTGAGTCGGTATATGTATCCGCTTCTTCCCGACGAGCTGGGTGATGATTTCGATCTTAACTGTCAACTTCAGTTTGGGAGTTTGCCCCTGATACTTGCGGCGAATGATCGGCGCGATCGGCTTGAGGGATACGTTCAGGCGTATCTGAGGGAGGAAATTCAGGTTGAAGCACTCGTCCGCAATCTTCCTGCATTTGCCCGCTTCCTTCCTATCGCTGCGCTCTTTCACGGTCAGATACTCAATGTGAGCGGTCTCGCGCGCGATGCGGGGGTGAATCGCTCAACTGTTGAGGGATATCTCGGCATCCTCGAAGATACCCTCCTCACGTATCGATTGCCGGCGTTTGAAGGAAAGCTTCGGGTAAAGGAACGAAGTCATCCGAAGCTCTACTGGGTCGATAACGGTGTCATGCGAGCAACCAAGCGTCAGTTCGCGCCCCCCGTACCCGAGGAGTGTGGAGCTCTCTTCGAGGGATATATCGGATTATTACTTAAAGCATACCGCGATCTGAAGATCATTCTCTACGATGATCTCTATTACTACGCAGCGACCTCCCGCTCGAGCGAGATCGATTTTCTTATAAGACGAGGAGATAGCCTTGTTGCTATTGAGGTAAAATATGCTTCAAATCTGACCGCTGTTCATCTTAAATCGCTCCGTTCAGCGAATGCTCTTAAGGGGCTTGAGAAGCGGTTCATCGTATACAACGGCACATACGATTTTGTCACCGAGGATGGAATTATCGCTTTATCACTGCTGTCGTTTATGAAGCAGCTCGCGGCTGGGGAAATATGAGAGAGGATAATTCCAATCGACAAATCCACCTATTTAATTCTATCAGCAAAATTTATGACCGACCATCGCACTCAACTTTTCTCCCTACTCGGCGATCTCCCGCCGCGTAACTACCCTGTCACCTCGCAGATTGTCTCATCATTCCAGCGCGATGGAGTCTTCGGCGAACGGCTTATCCTTGATTGCAACGGCATCGAGCCGGTCCCTGCGCTATACCTGCGCCCCGCTGGTCAATCTGGGCCGTTTCCCGCCGTTCTTTACAATCACGCGCACGGAGGAGATTACGTTACGGGAAAAGAATCGGTGCTAAATCGATCTCCTTCTTTGGAATCCCCCTCCTACGCCGTCGCACTCACTCAGCTCGGTTTTGCAGTGCTTTGCATTGATCACTGGGGTTTTGGCGAACGGCGTGGGCGGCGGGAGTCGGAGATCTTCAAGGAGATGTTGTGGCGCGGTCAGGTGATGTGGGGGATGATGGTTTTCGATTCGATTCGAGCCATCGATTTTCTTTCGGAACGGCCTGAAATTGATCCGAATCGGATCGGAACAATCGGCACTTCAATGGGGAGTACGATGGCGTGGTGGCTTGCCGCTCTCGATCCCCGTATCGCTGCTTGCGTTGATATCTGTTGCCTTACCGAATTTGAATCGTTGATAAAAAACCGCGGCATCGACGGACACGGGATCTATTACTACGTCCCTTCACTTCTGAAACACACAACGACTGCCCGAATCAACGCCCTTATCGCCCCCCGCCCCCACCTTTCGCTTGCAGGAATCTATGATCCCCTCACCCCTCTCGACGGGCTCGAACGAATCGATGCTGAGCTGACTCAAGTATACAAATCAGCGGGCGCTCCCGATGCGTGGCGATTATCAAAGCATCACTGCGGACACGTCGAAACGGTGGCGATGCAAAGAGAAGCTATCGATTTTCTAGCGCGGTGGTTGTGATATAACGGGGGAAGTCGATATCGGTTAATCGGAAATTCGGACAGATTAACTCTATTCCTCGGAAGCACAAAAACTGACGGTACTTCACAATCAAGATCTTTTATGCACACCCTTGCCGCTATTCTCAGCGCTATCCTTTCAAGTATTACCTGGATAACGAATGGAGAGGCCGTTAGAATTCTTTCACCACTTATTGTGGCGGCTTTTTCGCCACTTTTTGCCGCAGTAATTACCATTATATTGATTCCCCTACTTCTCAAAAAGGAGAAAAGGGGGTTCCCATCGCTGACAAAACTTCGATCGCTGTGGATACCGTTTCTCTATGTATCACTGGTGAGAAACGTTATCGGTTTTCTTCTCTTTGATTATTCACTCCTCTACACGTCGAGTGCGAAGGTGATGTTTCTCACAAAAATGGAGCCTTATGTCGTTCTGGGACTTCATGCCGCTTTGTATGGTGAGAGGATTAGACGAGGCGATTCATTTTTGCTCTTGCTTCACATCGGAGGAGCGATTCTCCTGTCAGCGGGATCAAATCTCTCCTTTACCTTTGAGCAGTGGGGAGACCTTCTCGTGATACTTGGATTGCTCGCTGGTGCCTCGGTCTATAAGCCGGGGAAATTGTTGTCTGACGCATTTGGCTCTATGCAGGCAACAGTGATGACGAGCCTTTTTTCCGCCGCAGTGCTGATACCATTTGCACTAATAATCGACGGCCATCGGGTGTTTAGTCCTAGCGTTGATGTACCGCTTGGATTTTCCTTCATGCTCGCCTCGGTGCTGATGTTTTATGTGGCGAGTACCATTCTTTGGTTCTATTCCCTTTCGGCCGTTTCCGCGTGGCTGAACTCCGCTCTGCGATGCCTTGGACCCGTGTTTGCCGCTCCGATTGCTTGGCTGTTTTTTGACAAGAGTCTTGATGGTATTCAGATCGTTGGTGCCACGATTGTTGTAGGTACGTCTATCGCTATGATCATTAGACCCAAGAGGTTGGTTTAATGAGATCAGGCGCCGATGTCCCCAACCTCTATGCCTCTGAGGTGTAGAGGTTGTGTGTAGAGGTAATGGCTCAAATTATGTAGAATTTTGGCGCATTAGCCCTCGCGACTTTTCTTAACTTATTTGATCTTCCAACCTGCCTTGGGTTATCGTTTCGGAGTTTCATGATTCCTTAAAAACTCCTCCTTATTTCACTTTGATTTGCTTATATGTGCCGCCTTAATCCCCGGGTTGACTTTGTTTTTTAAGAAGCTGTTTGGCAGCGAAGAGCATACCGATATTTTGATATCCCTTATAAACTCGATAATGTCTGCGCAAGATCAGGTGGTCCGAATCGAGTTAAAAAATCCTTACAACGAGAAGACCTTTGCCCGAGATAAGTTCTCTGTGCTCGATATCAAAGCTCAGGATGAAAAGGGGCGTTGGTACAATATCGAGATGCAGATTACCGATCAGGAATACTACGACAAGCGCTCCCTCTACTACTGGTCACGAGTGTATAATGCGCAGCTTCAGGAGGGGATGAATTACGATAAACTCACCAAGACTATTGGTATTAATATTCTTAACTTTAACTGTCTTGTTGATGAGGATTGCCACAACACTTTTCGATTACTGAATGTTAAAACTGGCACCGAATTTACCGATCATCTTGAGATCCACTTTATCGAGCTCGAAAAATATACTGGGGATATCGAAACGGTTAAATCTGCGTTAGACCGATGGATCGTTTTTCTAACCCGTGCGCACGAATTCTCTCGCTCGAAGATTCCGCGAACCCTTGGCGAGGTGACTTCTATAGCTCGGGCTATCGAGATACTCGATACGATGGGCAGGGCTATCGCACCAAAATCCTAAACCTGTTTTACGAGCGGTGTTGTGAGCATCCGTGCCATATATTCTGTTGAACGATTTGCGCGTCTGATTTTTCTTCGCATGCTCATTTTTGGTGTCGTGTCTGTCCTGAGCAGAGCGTTGGCGATACGTCTCATAATTGCCATATTTTCGGGTGCAAATCCCCTACGAATTCGGGACTTATCCTCTCCGAATGTAACATCGAGGACGTAGTGAGACCCATTTTCTATCGACCAGTGCTGACGCACCGCTTTTGCAAAGGGCTCTGCGACCGCAGGGAGGCTTGAGATAAAAAACCTTCGCTCCTCTGAGGTTTTCTGCTTTTCTGTCCTCCGTGATATCACCATTCCGATCGAGGAAAGCCCAGCCCACCTTGAAAAGCCAGGCAACCACTTCACGTTATCGTCAACGAAATATGCTCGCTCCTCTATCCGGCCATGCTCTTTGTCGATGTTGTAAAAAACGGTGGGGTCAGCAGTCTTAGAATCTTCAAGAGTGCTGCCAGCAAAAAATGTCTCTACTGCCTCATGAAGTTCTCCCTGATTCCCCTTGAGACCAAATACATAGTCCCCTTTCTTCTCAGTAATCTGACCAGCTATCGCAGTTTGGCATCCCATGGCGTCCGACGTAATCGTTGCACCTTCGAGATTAAATGCGTTGATAACCTCAGGAATCGCCTTTATTTCATTCGATTTCTCAGACACTACCGCCAGAGAAATCGTCACACCAGATTCCCCAACGTACGCGCTCACAAGATGCTTCATCTTCTGCCCAAGAAGACGATCAAAGGAACCTCGAAGGCTTTTCCCATCTATCGAGATGATTTTGCCGTCGAAACTCTCATGCAGCGCTCCCGAGAGGCCAAGCATCAACTGCAGAAAATCCTCAGGCCATATTCGTTCGAACACACGCTCAAGCGTGTCGTGAGACGGAATACCGTTCTTAAGCTCTAAAAAGCTCCTAAACCACTCCTCACGATCCTGCACATGCTCGACGATTCCTTCCCAACTCTCAATACCTGAAATCACACCAGATAGCGTTAACACCAAGATATCGCTCAAAGAATGAAGCGTGCGACCCACAACACGAGGATCCTTCATCCCAGATACAACTCGCTCCACTACTTCAACAATGCTTTCACCTTCCATACAATCATCTCCAGAAAATAACCGGAGATGAATCTTTAGCACATCAAAAAAACGATAGATATTCGAACGTAAGATTGTTTTCGGTAGAACGCTAGATTGGATTTGGTGCGGTAGCCCTG